>Ga0208643_1000146_pt1 | contig 45254 bp, 53 predicted proteins | sample VirMetDEL_Nov_12_FD_184516 | JGI IMG/M metagenome (GOLD analysis project Ga0208643, IMG submission 184516) | Aqueous microbial communities from the Delaware River and Bay under freshwater to marine salinity gradient to study organic matter... | ecosystem: Environmental > Aquatic > Marine >...
CACATGCATTCCAACAGCGTCACGGCCGGGAGCGGCGCCGGAAACGGCATCACCGTCAACGGCGCGAAAGATTTCATCATCACCAATACGACGAGCGGCAACGATCTCTACCCCGGCGGTGCGCAGGGCTACGGCATCTTCGTGTTTGGCGCGGCCGATCAATACTCGATCACGAACAACCTGACGCAGGGTAATCAGGCTGCCGGCGTCTTGGATCAGGGCACGGGCACGAACAAGCTGCTGCAAGGCAACTGGTAAATGCTCTCAAACTTCGAGACCTTCGACGCCGACCGTGAATTGGCCGGCGTCATGGCGGATCTGTTCGACAACCCGCTCGGCTTCGTGCTGTTCAACTACCATTGGGGTCACGGTGACTTAGAGCACCACCACGGCCCCGATCTCTGGCAAATCGATTTCCTCGAAGCCTGGGGGAAGGACATCCGCAGCCGCGGGTTCGATGGGTCCGCCTCCGTCATGCCGATGCGCTACACGACGCGGGCCGGGCACGGCGTCGGCAAGTCGGGTCTGGTGGCCTGGATCGTGGCCTTCATCATGTCCACGCGCCCGCACTCGAAGGGCATCGTCACGGCCAACTCGTCGCCGCAGCTTGAGACCAAGACGTGGGCCGAGATCGCGAAATGGCACAAGCGCGGCCTGACCGGCCGATGGTTCAACCTGTACGCCTCGCGCGGGTCCCTGCGCATGGTGCATAAGCAGTACCCGACCACGTGGCGGACGGATGCCATCCCGTGGCGGAAAGAGACGCCTGAGGCGTTTGCCGGCCAGCACGCGGTGGACAGCACGTCGTTCTATATCAACGACGAGGCGTCCGCGATCGAGCGCAACATCTTCGAGACGCAAGACGGCGGCCTGACGGATGGAGAGCCGATGCAATTCTTATTCGGCAACGCGACGCGGCCGAGCGGATACTTCTTCGACACGCACATGAACCCGCGCATCTCGAAGCTGTACCGCTGCTTCAAGGTGGACAGTCGTGAGGCCCTGATCCCGAACAAGGCCAAGCTTGCGCAGGACGTGGCGACCTATGGCGAGGATAGCGATTACATCCGCGTGAAGATCCGCGGCGAGTTCCCGTCACAGGGCACGGACCAGTTCATCCCGATCGGGGCCGTCGAGAAGGCCCGCCGTCGCGAGCCCGCCCCGCTCATCACCTCGCCCGTGATCTACGGCGTGGACATCGGCCACAAGGGCGGCGACGAGACCACGATCTACCGGCGGCGCGGCAACGACGCGCGCACCCTCGAACCGCTGATCCTGCGGCCAGAGAGCGACCGCCGCGACTGGCTGATGCACGTGGCCGGCAAGATCGCAGAACTGGCCCTCATCGATCAGCCCGACGCGATCTTTATCGACGGCGGCGGGGTGGGCGCTGGCGTCCCGGAACGGCTGATACAGCTCGGAATCCGCAACGTTCACCCGGTGCTGTTCGGCGGCAAGTCCCCTGATCTGAAGTACCGCAACCGCGGCTCGTACATGTACGGGATGATGCGCGATTGGCTCGAAGACAATGGCGCGGTGCCAGACGATGACGTGCTGCAAACGCAGCTCACGACGCGAGAATATTTCTACGACAAAGACAACAAGATTATGCTCGAAAGCAAGGACGAGATGCGCGAGCGTGAAGGGACGGGCGGCGGAGGTCATGCCTCGCCCGATCGCGCCGATGGATTGGCTCTGACCTTTGCTATGCCGGTAGGCCCGAGAGACGTGGACAAGACGAGAGCGCAGTTGCGGGGAGAATCATCGTCCGATAACGACGATGGTATCTATCGGCCAGAGGTTGGGATCTGACATGCTGCGCCGCTTATGCATCGCCGTTGTTGCCCTGGCGCTGGCGCATTCTCAGGCGTTGGCGCAGTCATCGGCCGGAGGTGGCGGGTCGGGCGGCGGCGGATCTGGCGGCACGGTTGCCGTCTCGAATTTCCCATCGACGCAAGCCGTCACCCTGTCGAGCCTGCCGGCCTATGCCGCCACCCCGACTTTCAATGTCGGGACCATCGCGGGCATCGCGACGGATGCCAGCGTACAGGCCGTGAGAACGGCTCTGGGGTCGCCCTTGCAGGCGGGCGGCGCTGTGTCGGTCTCAAACTTCCCGGCGACACAGCCGGTGTCTGGGTCGGTTGCGGTGTCTAACCTGCCCGCGACACAGCCGGTGTCGGGCACCGTCGCAGTCTCGGCCCTCCCGGCGCTGCCGGCGTTCGCCAGCACGCCGACGTTTAATGTGGGCACGACAGGCGGCTTGGCGCTCGATGCCACTCTGGCGGCCCGCCTTGGCACCCTCGGGCAGAAGGCCGCCTCCGGATCTGCTCCGGTCGTGCTGGCGTCTGACACGGCCCTGCCGCTCCCGGCCGGGGCCTCGACGCTCGCGAATGACAACACGCGCGCGAGCTACTTCGCTGACATCGGGCCGGGCACACTCGGGGCCTCGACCACGCAGCCGAGCGCGGCGCGCGACGCCGGGGCGAGCCCGAGTGCGTTCACGAAGTTCAACGCCTCGTTCTCCGCTGGCTTGGCGCTGACCTGCGTCGTCCAGGGGTCCGACGACAACGCGACCTACTTCGATCTGTACCAGGGCACGACGACCGCGCCGGCATCCGGCTCGACCTACGGCACGGTGACGGTCTCGCTCCCTGTCACCTTCCGGTACTACCGGACCAAGATCACGACCGGCGGCACGGCAACGCCCGTCTATGTCAAATCCGGCTTCTCGGTGAACTAGGGGGTCTCTGTGCTACGCACTGCCTGCCTGCTCGCAGCGATTCTGGCCGTCAAACCGCTTAGTGCCAGCGCCCAGGCGCTCGTCAACGGGTCGCCGCAAGTCACAATCTCCGTCCCGAACCAAGAGTATTTGAATTCGGCCGGCGCTCGCATGTCGCCGAATATCCCGTTCTATAGGATCGGCGAACCATTCATCATCCCGTTTACTCCGACGAGTGGCAACGTCGAGGTGCCCGTTACGCCGCCGGCCGGTACGACATCGTTCCAATACACGAACAACAATCCGTGCGCGGTGCGTTTCCGCGGGCGCTTGACCGGCGCTCCGACCGTCGTCCTGACGGCCGCAAACGGGTGGCTGTGGCTGCCCGGGACTTCGAGGGTCTACACCTCCCTGCTCCCGGTTGCCGTCATGGCGATGGGGATCGATGGCCCGAACGCCAGCGTGCAGGCGGCGCAGAAGGCCTGTTCCGGGAACGTCGAGCCGCAATTCGGGACGGGGCAGTGATGCGCGCGGCGTGGCTCCTCGCTCTCGCCTTAGCGTCCTCGCCCGCGTTCGGGCAGGGGATCTCGGCGGTATCCAGCGCCGCAGACGGCAAGCCGGGGGCGACCGGGCCGCAGGGACCGCAGGGTCCGGCCGGGCCAAAGGCCTCCGTGTTCGTCTGCACGACAACGCTCGCGGCGCAACAGGCAGTCGGCGTGGCGGCCGGCGTCTCGGAAAAGTCCGGCATCGCGTGTTCCGGCGCGCTCGTGACAGACATTCTTGAAGTCTACCCGACGACGCTGCCGACAGGCTTTGCCGTACATCACGCCCTGCCAACCGCCGCGAACACGCTGCGCGTCGTGTTTAACATGCCGGCTGTCGCTGTTCTCACGAATTACACAGTCCCGCTTTCGATCTATGCTGTGAACAGGTGATACGATGGGCCGTTTCGAAGATATGACCATCGGACGCCCGCCGTACCTGACCAACAAACAGGGGCGGTCGCAGCGTTCAGGCGCCGGACAGGCGAACTATGAATGGATCCTGGGTCTGTTCGATGAGTTCCCAGACGCGGATATTCAGCGCATCGTCTATCGAGCGCTCGATAATCTGCCGTCCATGCCGGAAGACCCTTCGCTTTACCCGGCGAGCGGCGGTCTATTCAAGAACGGCGACGCGACCGGGTACACGCTCACGCGCCTTTATGGCGACCGCACGCCGACCGGGAACCGCATCGTAGATCAGATGCTAAAAATGTTCGATGCGGCGCCGGTCTATCCAGATGATCCGCTGGCGATGCAGGGATTGCCGCGCGGGTACTACCGTGACGGCGATGACAATGGATACCGAATCATAAGGAAATCGTGATGCCGACCGCGCGCGTACAGCTCTCGAAGACGGCTTGGACCAATCTGGGCTCGGGTCCGATGTTTTTGCAAAACAGGGCACCGCATCGCGCGGCTTATTGGGCTGCGTCTGCGTCAGATCCCGGAAATAATGCACCGAACGATATTGCCGATCTTCCGGCCAATGAACTCGGCGGCGACGGCTTCGTGCGCGATATCAACATCGCATTAACTCAGAACATCTGGGCGCGCGGTGAAGGCCACGTTATCGTGACGACTTAGGAGAATTGCGCATGTGCATTTTCGGTGGCCAGAAATCGAGCCCGCCCGCGCTGCCGCCGCCGCCTCCGCAGGCCGCGACCGTGGGGGGTGCCGACGTTGCGAAGGCGCGCAGCGACGAGCAGGCGCGCCTCCGGGCCATGAGCAACACCGGGTCCACGCTGCTGACGAACCCCGCCACGATCGATGACGCGGGCACCACGGGCAAGAAGACGCTCGGCACCTGATCGACTTGCCGGCAGAGGGAAAACGACGTGGCGCAGGTTCCAGACAAAGACGCGGCCCGGCGGCTGGCGCTGCCGCGTCCGGCGTTCATGATGATGGAGATGCCGGCCGATCCGTTCCGCAAGCGTCTCGTGTCGCTCAAGTCCCTGCGCTCGTTCTACGATTACGAGGTTGAGGCGGTCGCCCGGTACATCCGCCCGCGGCGTCAGAAGCGCTATTGGGAGAACGGACGCCCGCCGTCAGCCGCACGCCAGTCGGAACACATCATCAATACGGCCGCCACGATCGCGAGCCGCACCCTGCGATCCGGCATGCAGTCGGGCGCGTCGAGCCCGGCCCGGCCCTGGTTCAAGCTGACCACGCCCGACCCGGATCTAGCCGAGAACGGCGCGGTGAAAGACTACCTGACCACAGTGGCACGACGCATGGCGACCGTGTTCCAGCGGTCTAACATCTACAACAACCTGCACACCGGTTACGGAGATCTGGGCGACTTCGGCACGTCGTGCATGATGATCGATGAAAACTATGACGACGTGATACGGTGCCACGTCTACAGCCCAGGCGAATACTACCTCGCTGCGGACGGGTTCGGGGAGATCACCACCGTCTATCGCGAGTTCGAGATGTCCGTGCTCGCTATGGTGCAAAAGTGGGGCAAGCGCTGCTCGCAAGACGTGCTCAACCTCTACGACAACTCACACTTCGATCAGATGATACAGGTCTGCGAGGCAATCGAGCCGAACATGCAGCAGGTTGCGGACATGGCGGGCCCCCGCGGCCTGCCGTTCCTGCGCGTGCATTTCGAGGTAAAGGCTTCGCAGGATCGCGGCCTGCTCGAATGCAAGGGCTGTCACGAGTTCCCGGGCTGCACCCCGCGGTGGGAGGTGCGCGACAATGACGTGTACGGGACCGGGCCGGGCATCGAGGCGCTTGGCGATGTAAAGGGCTTGCAGCTCTTGGAGAACCGCAAGCAGATCATCGTGGACAAGCTCGCCAACCCGCCGACGCAGGGCGGGCCGGACAGCATCAAGGTCCGCAACCGCGCCGGCCAGCACACCGCAGTCTCGGGCATGGACACTTCGGGGCGGCCGGTCATCTCGGCGCTGTACGAGATGCGCGCCGACGCGATCACGGCGATTGCCGCAGAGATCCAGCGGAGCGAGGACAGGATTCGCGAGGTCTACTTCGCTGACCTGTTCCTGATGATGTCGCAATCCGACCGGCGCGAGATCACGGCGCGCGAGGTGGATGAGCGGCACGAGGAAAAGCTTCTGGCCCTCGGCCCTGTGATCGAACGGCTGCATAACGAAAACCTCGACCCGGCCGTGTCGCGCACGTTCGCGATCATGAACCGGGCCGGCATCCTGCCGCCTGCGCCGAAGGAGCTTCAGGGCACGGATCTGAAGGTGCAATTCATCTCGACGCTGGCCCAGGCGCAGCGCGCCGTTGCGGTCCAGGGCATCGAGCGGATGGCCGGGTTCGTGGGCAACCTCGTGGCGGTGTTCCCGTCCGTGGCCGACAAGTTCGATGCCGATCAGGCGGTGGACGAATACGCGGACGCGACCGGCGTCCCGCCCGGCGTCGTCCTGGCCGACGACAAGGTGAGCGAGATCCGCAAGGCCAAGGAGAAGGCGCAGCAGGGCGCGGCGGCGGCTGCCGCAGTCCAGCAGGGCGCGGACACCGCGAAGGTTCTGGCCGACACGCCCGTGTCGGATCAGAGCATGCTCGGGCAGCTTATGGGGGCCGGGGCCTATGGCGGTTGAGCCGATCGAGTTCTACGCCGACCCGGAGACGGACGAGGCGGAACGCCTGCGGGTGTCGGCCGAGTGGCAGAAGGTCATGGCGCTGCACGAGGGCCGGCGCGTCCTCGGCTACATCCTGCGCGATCTGGGGCTGTTCTCGACGGTCGGCGGTGAACGCTCTGCCGGCAAGCACGAGGCCGCAATCGCGCTGGTCGATCAGATGCGGGCCGCGAACAACGGCCTGTTCCTCGCAATCATCACGGAGCTGTTGAGCGATGAAAACCCTTCTCAGGACTAGCACGGCCCTGGCCGGTGCCTCGATCTTCTCGGCGCTCGTTGGGCCGCGCCCTGTACTGGCCCCGGAGGACGGCAATGGCGGTGGAGCGGCTGGGGGTGGCGGCGACGCGGGCGGTGGCGCGGGCGGCGGCGGCGGCGAAGGTGCGGGCGGCGCTGGGGGAGGTGCACAGGGCGGCGCGGGCGCTGGAAGCGGCGACGGCGCGGCTGCGGGTGGCGCGGGCGGCGAAAGCGGCTCTCTCCTCGCCCAGGCCGCGGCCGGCGGCAAAGAGCCCGCCAAAGACGGCGAGCCCAAACCCGAAGGCGCGGGCGGCGAGCCCAAGAAAGAGGCCGAGCCCACCGCAGATGACGGCACGCCCAAGGACGTAGACGGGAAGGCGATCCCGGAGACGTACGAGATCAAGATGCCAGATGGCGTCGAAATGGATGCGGAGTTGATGGCGGAAGTCACGCCGCTGTTCCGCGAGGCCAAGTTGTCGCCGGCCCAGGCGCAGGTTGTCGCAGACGCCTATATGAAGCAGCAGACGAAGGCGCTCGAAGCGCACAGCAAGCAGACCGCCGCGTGGGCGAACGAGGCGCGCGCCGACAAGGAAATCGGCGGCAAGGACTTCAACGCCAACATGGCGCACGCCAACAAGGCGTTTCAAGCCTTCGCCAGCGAGCGCGCGTTGCAGATCTTCGACACTTATGGACTGGGAAATAATCCCGAAGTGTTGCGGATGTTCGTGCGCATCGGTAAGGCGATTGGAGAGGGTGGGACCATACTAGGCGGTAGCGGCGGCGATAGAGTGTCCGCAGCCCGCGATATGTATCCGTCGATGTACCAGGGTTAAAGGCTAGAACAGCCGCCCGGTGCTCTTCTGAAAATCGTGAGGTGAAGACATGGCCGTCGTCGGTTCCCTGGTATCCACGCTGTCGGACATCGCGAAGGGGGCCGGCACGTCTGCCGGCAACGCGCGCGTCATCGAGATCCTGAATCAGCAGAACGAGATGCTGGAAGACATTCCGTGGATGGAATGCAACGACGGCACCGGCCACAAGACGGTCATCCGCACCGGCATCCCGTTCGGCACGTGGCGGATGCTCTACCAGGGCGTGCAGCCCTCGAAGACCACCAAGGCCCAGGTGCGTGATACGGTCGGCATGCTGGAAAACTACAGCGAGCCCGACAAGGCGCTTGTCGATCTCGCCCCCGACCCGGGTGAGTTCCGGCTGGGCGAGGCCAAGGGCATCCTCGAAGGCATGAACCAGCAGGTGCAGCAGGCGCTCATCTACGGCAACCAGAATGTGGTTCCGCAGATGTTCACCGGCTTTGCCCCTCGGTACAACGCGCTGTCGGGCGTCGGCACCTCCGAGAACGTCATCGACGCGGGCGGCACGGGCGCGGACAACACCTCGATCTGGCTCGTGTGCTGGGGCGAAGACTACGCCTTCGGCCTGTACCCCAAGGGTATCCCCGGCGGCGTGCAGCACGAGGATCGCGGGCGCGACACGATCCAGCTTGCGGACGGCTCGCGGTACGAGGCGTACCGGGATCACTTCCGCTGGGGCTGCGGCCTCTGCATCCGCGATTGGCGCTACATCGTGCGCATCGCGAACATCGACGTGTCGGACCTGTCCTCCGACGTGAACAAGCTCAAGGCCCTCGTGTCCCTGATGATCCAGGCGCAAGAGAAGCTTCGCACCACGAGCGGCAAGCGGGCTTGGTACATGAGCCGCAACACCGCCTCCAAGCTGCGCCTCGCCATCCTGGAGAAAATCGGGTTCCAGCTCTCCTGGGAGACCGTGGCGGGCAAGAAGGTGCTGATGTTCGACGGCGATCCCGTGCGCCGCGTCGAGCAGATGCTGAACACGGAGGCCGCGGTTCCGGCCATCGCCGCGTAACGAATGGAGGAAGCTACCTGCCGGTAGCAGAGGGCGGCGGACAGCCCGGCGATTGAGGCCGGGCACGCCGACCCCCGAAGGGGTGGAAGGCCCCTCAACCTTCCTCCTTCATCTCGTGAGGCCGCCATGATCCTCGACAAGCAGAACGAACTCTCCAACGCCCAGGTGCTCACTGCCTCGGCCGCGTCCGTGAACCAGATCGACCTGGGTCCGCCCGCCTACACCGGCAACTCGAAGGGCAACAGCAAGGGCGCTATCGCCTTCAACGTCGATGCCGATTTCGCGGCGGCCGGCGCGGCGACCCTGCAAATCGGCCTGCGCTCCTCGCCCAACGCCGATATGAGCAACGCCGTCGTGGCCCTTCTCCTGCCGGCCGTGCCCGTGGCGAGCCTCAAGCGCGGTGCGTCGCTCGCGAAGCTGATGGGCGAGCTGCCGGTCCCGGCGCGCGTCTCCCGGTATCTAGACGTGTTCTACACGGTCGAGAACGGGCCGTTCACCACCGGGGCGATCTCCGCTCGGTTCACCATCTACCAGCCCAACGGCGTCGGCGCGTAAGCGCCGGCCCACCCGTCGCGCAACACTCAGGAGTGCAGGACATGGCGAACGCAGCGGACGAGGCCCGCGCCAAGGCGCAGAAGGCCCGCGACGATCAGGCGGCGGCCGAGAAGGAGAAGGCCGACAAGGCGAAGGCCGAGACCGACGCCAAGGGCGGCCAGACGGCCGGCGGCGATCAGACCGAGGCGTCGGCCCAGGCGCGGGCTGACGGCAATTCTCCGGCCGCTGACGCTGAGAGTCTAGACCCTAAGGCGCTCCTCGCCCGGCTCGACGCTCAAGACCGGCTGATCAAGACGCTACAGGCCGGGATGGCCGGCGCGACCGGCCCGGCCCCCGACGAGAACAAGGACGTGACGGCCGCCGGACCCGGCGCGGCGTTCGATCCGCGCCTGACCCGCCCGCTTCCGGCCGGCGTCACCTCCGCGCCCTCGACGCAGCCCATGCCCGCGGGCAACGGCGGCGGCTCGGGCATCGGTGACATCACGGGCGGCACGGGTGCCCTGTGGGGCACGGATTCGCGCGGCGCTCCGGTCCAGGCGCGGACCTATCCTGGCCTCGAAGAGGAAGACATCGTTGTGGTGGCGGCCGGCTACCACGACGACACAATCCGCAATCCCGGCGACATCATCCGCGGATACACCGGCCCGGCCGCCTCGTGGTTCGTGCCGAAGTCGCTCTATGACGAGGTTGGTCCGGACGAGGCGATCCGCCGGTTCAAGGGCTATATTGCAGAGGATAACCGCCGCCGCGCGGCATAGCCTGATCTGAACAGTTGGTGCATAACGGGGCATTCGCGGCCCCGTTTTTGTGTGAGGTCTCATGCCGACGACGTTGGTTGACCTGTGCAATATGGCGCTCGCGCATCTGCGCCAGCGCCCTGTCACGGGCGACGATACGGGAATACTCGGGGACACGCCCGAGGCCGTGAACTGCCGCCGGTTTTATGAGATCGCCATGCGCGAATGCTTCCGGGCGTTCGACTGGCAATTCGCGCGCCGGTATGTCGCGAGCCCGCTTATCCCGGGCGCGGCGCTGCCGAACTGGAAATACGCCTACGAATACCCGCAGGGCGTCGAGGCGATCCGCTACATCGCCAGGACCGACCGCACCGAGGCCCCCGTCCGGTTTCGTGTCATGCGCACGCCGGATGGGTCGGTGGGTCAACTCGCGGTCTACACGAACGAACAGGCCGCCTACATTGCTTGCACGCTGTTCATCAGCGACCCGACAGAATTCCCATCCGATTTCGTGGAGTTCGCGTCTCTGACGCTGGCCGCACATCTCGCCATGCCGATCACGGGCAAGGCCGATCTGATGATGGGCATGCGGAAGCTGGCCGAGGACGCCGGCAAGCGCGCCGCAGCGACGGCGGCGAGCAGCGAGACGGACGACGATGGCGAGAGCGACCCACGCGCCGATCCCCTGCCGGCCAACTCCGTGCCGATCGAGATCGCCAATCTCGCGCTCGGCCTGATCGGGCAGGACGCGATCGTATCGTTCGGGGAGCGGACGAAGCAGGCCAATGCCGTCCGCCGGTACTACTCGATCGCGCTGCGGGCAGCCCTGCGCTCCGTCGATTGGCCGTTCGCGCGGACCTACGTTCAGGCCGTGCCCTCGAACGGCCCGGCCGTAATGACCGGGTGGCGCTACGCCTACGCCTATCCCGACAACTGCGCGGCGGTGCGCGGGTTCGCCAAGCGCTACCCGACCGATTACGACGCGCGCTTCCAAGTCGCGGGCCGGTTCATCCTCTGCAACAAGCCGCTGCAAACGCTGATCTATACCCGTTGGGACGTAGACCCGGCCGCGTACGATTCCGAGTTCACGGCGCTGCTCGCCCACGAGCTGGCCGCGATGATCGCGCTCCCGGTCACGGGCAAGAACGACGCGGCAGTGTACCTGCGCGGCGTCGCCAAGGCGCTGCGCGACAAGGCCCGCGCCGACGCGGCGAACGAGGCCGGCGACGAGCTTGACGAGCGGGTGCCCGAATGGCTGGCGGTGCGCGGCGTGCCGTCGCTCACGCGCGAGGACCGGGAGCGCTACCACGGCGCGTACGCCTGGGATCGGCAGGGCGGGCCATGGGGCAGCCTTCCGGGCTCCGGGGCGGTCAACCCAACACCGCCGATGATTACCGGCCCCGGGCCCGGCTCCGCGATCCTGCCGGCCTACATTCCCGGCTTGACCGCTCCCATCGAGCCGACGCCGCAACTTCTGTCCTCGTCCGATTTCTGGGTCGAGAGCACGGGCGGGCGCATCGAGCGCGATGGAACGCTCGTCATAGATGACCCGTCGCAAGAAGTCATTGAGGCAGATTACGATATTCAGGAGGACAATTGATGGCTCGCGGTTACATCCACATGGGAGCCCCGCGAGCGATGGTGTCATACACCGAGGGCTTGAGACCAAACAAGAGCAAGTCGAGCAAGTCATTCTTGCCGGAGGGCGGGATATTCATCAACCTTGTCGATAACGTGCTTTGCATCGGAACGGGCAAAGGTGGGTGGGTTGAATATCAGCTCGCCCGATTGGCCGTCATCCAGGAAGACGGGGGCAACGGCTGATGGCGAAGCGCATCCAGCCGTCGTTCACTGCGGGCGAGCTTGACCCGAAGCTGCATGCGCGCGTCGATCTCGCGAAGTATCAAGCCGGCGCGGCTCGGCTCAAGAACTGGCAGATTTTGCCGTTCGGCGGCGTATCGAACCGGGCTGGATTCGAGTTCATCGGCGCGGCCACGAACGAAGGGACAACTGTCCGGCTGGTAGAATTTACCCTGTCGGGCCGGGATACCTGCGTGCTTGAATTCGGGCACCGCTATATGGCCGTGATCCGACGCGGCGCATACATCGCGGGCGGCGGCGCGTCTGGCCGATACGTCCTGCCGACGCCATACGGCGCGGACGATGTTCCCGCCCTGGTATTCCAGCAGACCAACGACGTGCTGACGATCACGCACGTCAACTTCCCGCCCTACAAACTCTCCCGGTTCGCGCTCGATGACTGGCGCTTCTCAGCCTACGCGACCGCCCCTGGTGTGGACAGCCCGGCCTACCTCGTGGGTCGCACGATCACGCGGGCACTTGAGACCGGCAAGGACGCGAACGGAGACCCTTACCCGACAGAATTCGCCTACCCCTATGACAGTACCTACACTGTCACGAGCGTTGACGCGGCGACCGGGCGAGAGACCGCGCCGAACTTCTACGTGACGGTCAACAACGATCTCTTCCTGCGCGGGTTCGCGAACGATGTCGGGTTCGTGAAGATCCCCGGCGTGTCCAGTTATCGCGTCTACAAGACGACGAAGGGCGCGCTGTTCGGGCTCGTCGGCATCGTGGACGCGGGCCAGCCGCCGGAAGGCGACGGGCTGGTCTACTGGCGCGATCTGAACGCGACGCCCGATACGGCGCAAGGGCCGGCAAAAGCGCAGTCCCCGTTCGTCGGCGCGGGCCAGTATCCGCGCGCCTCGACTATCTACCAGCAGCGCACGGTATTCGGCGGCCCCTCGATCAAGCCGAACCGGATCGACATGTCCCAGGCCGGCGACCTGAACAATTTCGACAGCACGTTCCCATCGAAGGCGAGCGACGCCATCGTCTTCGCGCTCGCTTCCAGGCAGCGGCAGGACGTGTTGTTCTTCGTGCCGGCAGAAGATCTCCTGGCGTTCACGATCTCGGGCGAGTTCCGCATCCGGGGCGACGACAGCGGCACGATCGCGCCGACGACGATCGACGCCAAGCAGCAGTCGGCGTTCGGGTGCGCGGAGAACATCGCGCCGATGCTCGTGCTCGATGACGTGGTGTTCGTCCAGGCCAAGGGACAGATGGTCCGCAACGTCGCCTACGACTTCGGCACGAACAAGTATCGCGGCATCGATATGTCGTTGTTGGCCCGGCACCTGATCGAGGGCGCGACCATCACGCAAATGGCGTTCGCCAACGTGCCGTTCTCGTGCCTATACTTCGTGTTGTCCAACGGCTCGATGCTGGCGTGTACGTACCTGAAAGATCAGGAAGTCTTGGGCTGGTCCGAGTTCACTACGGACGGCGAGTTCGAGAGCGTTTGCGTGGTCGCGGAAGATCAAGAGGATGTCGTCTACGCGGCCGTGCGCCGGCAGGTAGGCGGGGCGACGCGCCGGTATGTCGAGCGGCAGCGGTCCCGGCGGATAAATAGCGCGAGCGATGCGTTTTTCGTGGATGCCGGTTTGTCGCGCGACGGCGCGGCGTCCGCCCAGGTGACGGGGCTGGGGCACCTCGAAGGCCGTACGGTGGCGGGTGTCGCGGACGGTCGGAAGGTCGAAGGGCTCGTGGTGCGAGGCGGCGCGGTTCAGCTACCGTTCGCGGCCGGTAAGGTTTGCATCGGCCTGCCGTACGACAGCGTGTTGACCACGCTCGATCTGGACGTGGGCGCTCCGCAGTTGAACGGCGAATTGCGCAACGTCACCAAGATCATAATTCACGTCGATAAGACCATAGACCTGCATTACGGCCCGGCCGATAACGGGTATGCTTTCGAGCACGTACCGATCCCCGAGTTCGGCGAGAAGCTGGTCAACGGCCTGTTTACGGGCGCGTTCGAGGCACGGTTCACGGGGGACTGGAATAACCAGGGCCGGGTGAGCATCACGACCGGCCTTCTGCCGGCGACCGTGCTCGCCGTATCACCGGAGTTTGAGACGGGTGGCGATACGGAGCGACCGAAATTCTCTGACGGTAAGGAGGGCCAGGGCGGACGACGCGCTGCCGCTGGCGATGACGCTGCGGGCGACGGATCGGCGTGAGATCGCGGCCACCTCCGGGTCTCGGCCGCTCGACGCGATCACGCGCTGCGTCGAGCAATCGGAACACTGCTGGGCAGGCCTGATCGGCGGCCGGGTGGTGTTCGTCGGCGGTGTGTCGCATGCCAGCATGACTGGGCGACGCTCGCCGTGGTTGCTCGGCGCGGACGAGCTTGAGCGGCACCCGGCCGCGTTCCTGCGCTACTGTGTCGAGAAGATGCCGCAGGTTCGCGCGGCGTATCCATGGCTCGAAAACTACGTGGACGCCCGCGCATCGACCACCATCCGGTGGTTGAAGTGGCTCGGGTTTACTGTCCATGCTCCCGTGCCGTACGGGATTCTACGGCGGCCTTTCCACCGCTTCGACCTAAGATCATAGGAGGCCCCGTTGTGTGAGCTTGCTACGCTATCGCTGGTCGCCGGCATCGCGGGCGCTGGCGTTTCCGCCGCGGGCTCGATCCAGCAAGGGCAGGCGCAGAAGTCGGCGGCCGACTATCAGGCCGCGGTCGATCGGAACAACGCCATCCTGTCGCAGCGTCAGGCGCGCGATGCAGTCGAGCGCGGCCAAGCCGATCAGCAGACGCAGATGCGCAAGAACGCCGACGCGCTCGGCCGGGCGCGGGCGTCCTATGCCTCGCGCGGGGTCGAAGGCAACTTCGGCTCGCCGCTCGATGTCATGGGCGACATGGCGCAGTTCGGCACGCTCGACGCCAAGACGATCGGCGTGAACGCGCAGCGCGAGGCGGCCGGGTACGAGGCTCAGGCCATGAACCAGAACGCGAGCGCCACGCTCAAGCAGCAGCAGGGCAACAACGCCGCGGCGGCAGGCAACATCGGCGCATTCGGGTCGCTCCTGTCCGGCGCAACCTCGGTCGCGTCGAACTGGTACAAGATGAAGTAGGGCTGAGCACATGGCGATTGCTGTCCCGGTCCAGAACAACAACACGATCCGCACGGAGCGCGCGCCCAATCAGCAGCAGGACGCGAGCGGCGCAACGCCGGAAGCATTCGGCGCGGGCATCGGCCGGGCGATTCAGGGCGTCGGCAACACGATCGGCAACAGCGCCGACGTGTTTTCGGCCGAAGCGCTGCGGCAGAAGGAGATCGGGGACGCCGGCAAGATCCTCAACGCCTCGAACCAGTTGCAGGATCAGCTCCGCGATTTCTCGGCGCAGGAGCAGGCGCGCCAGGGCGTCAACATCGACGGGTCGGCAAAGCGCGGGGCCGACTTCTACAAGGGCGTGACCGATCAGCTTGCCGGCCAGTTCACGGACCCGAAGCAGCGCCTCGTATTCGACAAGCTCGCCTCGGCCTCGCGGGACGCGACGCTCGACAGCTTGTCCCGGCGCGAAGTCCAGGCGAAGACACAGGCGACCGTCGAGATTGCAAAGACCACGCTCGACACCACGAAACAGGCCGCGATCGACGGCGCGAACGATGACAAGATTGCCGACGCCCAGATGAAGATCGGGCTCGCGGCCATCGCGGCTAACCCGACCGGTCAGCCGAAGGAAGTGCTCGACGCCGCGATGTCGGCGTATAAGTCAGACCTGCAAACCGCGCGAATCCAGCGGATCGGCGTCGATAGCCCGACCGCCGCCGCGGCGATGTACGAGAAGCTGAAACCGCAGATCGTCGGGGCTGATCACGTCAAAATCGAGAAGATCCTCGAACCCCTGCGCGCGCGCCAGGAAGGCGCGGCGGTCGGCGCTGAGTATGTCGGGCGGCCCGGCCCGATGGTGCAGCGGTTGGCCCAGGCGGCGACCACGGGCGCGCCGATCGCGCCCCGCGTCGGCCGGGTGGACGTGGCGCAGCTCGCCACCGCGGTATCCGGCCCGGAGAGCGGCGGCAACCCGAACGCGGTGTCACCGAAGGGGGCGGCCGGGCTGTTGCAGGTCATGCCCGGCACGGCGCGCGAGATCTCGGCCCGGCTGAACGATGGCCTGATCACGCCGCAGATGTCGGATGCGGAGGTGCAGGCGCAGCTCAAGCGCCCGGAGATCGGCGCGCGCTACGGCGTGACCTACCTGCACGATCAGTTGCAGCGGTTCGGCGGCGACATCCCGGCCGCGCTGACCGCCTACAACGCCGGTCCCGCGGTCGCGGAGAAGTGGCTGCGCGAGCGCAAGGGGCCGAACGATTTCAGCGGCCTGCCGGCAGAGACGCAAGCCTACATCCCCAAGGTCATGTCCCGGTATGCCGACCTCGCGGGCGGCGATGTGGCGAGCTTCGGCGGCCAGCCCACGGCGGCCAACGTGATCCGCATGGGCGGGCTCGCGCCTGCTGGGCAGAAGATGACGGCCGACAACTGGTCGCTCAAATTCTACAAGCCGGAGGACATGCTCGCCCCGACCGGCGGCGGCCGTCAGATCGACGCGCGCGCCGCCCAGATGGCGGACGTTCTAGGACAGCAGTTTTACGATAAGACAGGCATCCGCGTCGGGATCAACGACGTGAACGACAGCCCCGGCACGTCGGGCAAGCGGCGCGGCGCGTCCGACCCGAACGACAACCCGCACGTGGGCAATTCTCAGCACCTCCACGGCAAGGCGTTCGACTTCCAGATACAGAAACTATCCCCAGACCAAAAGAAACTGTTCCTACAGACCGCGCGCGATATCGGGTTCTCCGGGGTCGGGTTCTATGAGGGCAAGTCGGGACACCTGCACCTCGACACGGGCAACCCGCGGTCCTGGGGCGGGCTGCCGTCCTGGGCGGGCGGCGGCATCCCGACCCTGGGCCAGGGCTCCCAGGCGGTCGCCGGCTCGATCGGCGGCCTGCCGCTGCCGCCCTCGATGCAGGCCGGTGCCGGCGGTGGCGATACGGTCCAGCCCCGCGTGCTCGCGTCCCCGCCCTCGAACCAGTCTGTGGCGCGCTCATTCCTGCCTACGCCGCTGACGCCCGACGCGCGCAACCTGATCGGCCAGCCCTCGCCCGGCATCGGCGCGACCCCGCAGCCCGGCCCGTCCGGCTCGCCCGTCAACCTGCCGCCGGCCGTGCGCAACGCGATCGACCTGACCTCCGATTTCGACGCGACCGGCATCCGCGAGGCGGTGGCGGCCGACCCGCGCCTCGATAGCCCGGTGAAGCTCGCGGCGGCAAAATCCTACGTCGAGCGCACCATCCGGGCGCAGGAGCAGGGCCAGCGCAACGCGCTCAAGACGCTGCGCGCCGCCTCGATCCAGCACGTCCAGGGCGGAGGGTCGGCCGACGATCTCGACCCGGATCTCTACGCCGCGCTGCTTGAGAAGGACCCGAAGTTCGTCACCGACACCCTGCCGGCGATGCAGGATCGGATAGAGAAGCGCCGGGACAAGACGGACCCGGAGGCCTACCACACCCTGGCGCTGCTCGATGACGACAAGCTTGCCGATCTCGACCTGACCTCGTGGCGCTCGAAGCTGTCGCGCGCCGATTACGAGAAGTTTTCCGACCGGCAGAAGACAGCCGGCAAGGCGACGGCCGCCGACGCCATGAAGTGGGACGGCATCCAGGCACAGACCGCCATCGCTCAGAACGCGCTCAAGGCCGCCGGGATCTTTCCCGACAAGGACGATGCGGACGCCAACCGGCGGTCGGGCCTGTTCATGCAGCGGGTGGAGACCGCGCGCGCCGCGTTCGTGGAAGCGAACAAGCGGGAGATGAAGCCGGCCGAATTCCAAGAGACCGTGCAGCAGTTGATGACGCCCATCAACGGCGGCGACTGGACCGGCAAGACGCAATACCTGTTCGAGCAGGGCACGGCCGAGCAGAACGCTTTCCGCAAGCGGAACGAGCTGCCGCCGGTCGGCTACCCCGGCCAATCCTTCGCGCCGGCCCAGAAGCTCGAAGACGTACCACAGGCCGCGCTGCAAACGCTGCTCGACAATCACGTGGCCGCCAAGGGCCAGCCGCCGAACACGGCCCAGGCGATGCGGTTTTTCAACGACTACACGGCGCTGGGCACGGGGCGCGACCCGAAGCCGGACGGGCCGACCCGGAACGAGATCATCGCGTCCCTGCGTAAGCGGTTCGGGGCCTCAATCCAATCCGACCCGGCGCGATCCTCCGAGTTCGAGGCGAAGATCCAGGACGCCTACAACCGGACGCTCACGCGCCTGTTCACGGCGACGCCGGCCCCGGCCGCGCCGACGCCCGCCATCCCGTACTGAGGAGCCTTCATGCCCGGCCTGTACGATGCCGCCGTTGACGAGATCGCCGCGGGGGACGAGAGGGCCGCGCGCGCGGCGCAGCCCGGATCGACCCTGACGCCGCCAGACCGGCCGCCAGCAGCCCAGAACCCGGCGGACGTGCTTCCGGGCCTGCCGGCCAACGACGCCGGTCCTGGCCCCGCCCAGGCCGCGGCACCGGCATTTCAGCCCACGCCCGCGCCGGACATCACTGCGGAGCCCCCGAAGCCCGGCCTGTATGACGCGGCGGTGGGCGAGATCGCGACGGAGGACGCCTCGCGCTTCACGACGGCGCTTGAGACCGCCCGGAAGACGGACCCGGCCCGCTATCAGGAGGCGGCCGACATCGCCGCGCGCGACGGGCTGTCCGTCGAGTTCGTTCAGAACAATCTGGATGATCTGAAGTCCCGCGCTGTGTCGAACGACATGCGCAAGGCATTGGACGCGAACCCGCGTCTGAAAAACTGGTTCCTGACGGGGGACAACGCCAACACCGTCAAGCTCGATGACTTGCACAAGTTGTCCGGCCTGAATTGGCTTTACGAGGCGAGCGCGGCGAATTGGGCGGAAGGCTGGCAGCAGCGCCAATCGGCGGACGTGCGCTATCGCCAGATCTTCGGGAACGCTTCGGCGGACGAGATCAAGGCGGCAGACGCGGCCGACCGCGAGGACAAGCGGGATTACGGCGTTGAGGGGTTCTTCCAGGGTGCGGTTCCGGCGCTGGCACAGCAGCTCCCGAACATGATCGGCGGGTTCTATGAGGGGGTGAAGAAAGCCCCCTATGCGGCGGTGCTCGGCACGGCGGCCGGCGCGGCGGTCGGCTCGGCGTTCCCGGGCGTCGGCACGGCGGCCGGCGCGGTCTCCGGGTTCGGGTCCGGCGTGGCCGCTGGCATGATCCAGGGCCGGGCGCTCGATAGCTTCCGGCAAGAGGCGGGCGGGGCGTATTCCGAGTTCCTACAGATCCGCGGCGACAGCGGCGAGCAGATCGACCCGGCGGTAGCGAAGGGCGCGGCGCTGATCGCGGGCGTCGCCAATTCGGCCCTTGAGACGATCGGGGAAGCGGCGCTCGAAAAGCTCGTCCCGGGGCTGGACAAGTTCGGCGTCGGCGCGCTGCTCAAGCAGGGCTCGCGCGAGGTGCTGAAAGAGGCGATCCGCCGGCCGACGATCCAGGCGGCGCTGCGCTCGTTCGGCGGCAATGTCCTGCGCGGCGGCGCGACCGAAGTCGGGACGGAGGTGGCGCAGGAAGCCGTCACCATCATGGCCCGGATCGCGGCCGAGAAGAACAGCGCGGGCGAGTTCCAGCCGATGGAGGCCGGCGAGATCGGCACGCGGCTCCTCGATACGGCAGAGCAGACGGCGCAAGCCATGCTCGTGCTGACGCCGGCCCTAGCCTCGCCGCGGTTCGGCCGCGACCTATCGAACTGGCGACGCTCCGAGGAGATGCGGTCTGTCTACGAGGGCGCGAACAAGGTCGCCGCCGAGACGGAGCTGCGCACCACGGCCCCGGCCCGCTACCTCGACGCGGTGAAGTCGTTCCTACAGGACGGCAAGGCCAGCGATACCGTCTACGTGCCGGCCGAGAAGATGACGGAGCTGTTCCAGTCCATGGGGCTGACGGCGGCCGACCTCGATCAGCGGATTGACGGGTTCTCGCAGCGCTATGCGGAAGCGCTCGCGACCGGCGGGGACGTGCATATCCCGATGCCGGACTATCAGACCCACATCGCCGGGACGCCGCTGGGCGAGGCGCTGATCGAGCATCAGCGGTGGAACCCGGAGATGGCAACCGTTGCCGAGGCGCGGGACGCCCTGGCGGACGCGCGAGCGAAGCAGGACGATATCTTGCAACAGGCGCTCGACGCCTCGAAGGCCGACGCGGAGCGGGCCGCGCCCAGGCAGCGCGTCGAGCAGGCGGTGTATGATCAGCTCGTGAACATCGGAGAGAGCCCCGACACGGCCCGCGCCCAGGCGCAGATCCAGGCGGCGTTCTTCGACACGACGGCGACCCGCGCCGGGCTCGACCCGTTCGAGCTGTACAGCCGGCAGGGGCTTGAGATCCGCCGGGCGATGCCGGACGGTCTGGACTATCGGCGCACGGACGAGCTTGATATCGCGCTCGACGCGGTGCGGCGCGGCGACGGTGACAAGGCGGCCCGGCTGATCCAGCGCGGGCAAGGCCCGTCGCTCGGCGCGTTCCTGGCGTCGCAAGGCGGGCTTAACGAGAGCGATGCCTTTGCCGGCGAGCTGCGGGCGCGCGACCTCAAGGGGCGCAACGGCGGCCGGCTGCTCGACAAGTCCGGTCAGGGCCTCGACCTCGACACGGCCTCGTTCCGAGCGGCGGAGGCCGGATACTTCCCGAACGCGGTGAACGAGGACGGCACGGTCAACCGCGAAGGGCTGGTCGATGCGCTCCTGTCCGCGATCGATGAGGAGGGCGCGGGACGCAACCTCTATGCCATCCACGCCGATGATGTGCGGATCGATCCGCAGTTGCGGCGCGTCGCAGCACTGAGCGACGAGCTGTCCGCGCTCGGCCTCGACCCCGCGTCGATGACCAACGATGAGATCCGCGCGGAACTGCTGAAAGCGACTAGCCCGAACGCCACGGAAGGGGCGCTGTTCCAGTTCGCGGGCGAGAAGGCCATAGCGGGACAGCCCGCGCGCACGGGCTCCGCATCCCGCCTGGAAGAGGCGCAGGGCATGGCGGCGGCCGGCGCGTACCCGGATGAGATCTACGACAAGACCGGCTTTTTCCAGGGCGCGGACGGTAAGTGGCGCATCGAGTTCGTGGACACCGACGCCAGATTGAACGCCGCGAAGTTCCGCAAGATGGACGGTGGCGAGCGGCAGTTCTCCGGGCGTCTCGGGGATGTACTCACCCACAAGGCGCTGTTCGGGATCTACCCGATGCTGGCCGACCTGCGGGTCAAGCTCGACATCCGAGAGGGGCAGCCGGGGGGCGTCTATCAGCCGGGCACGACGCGGATCGAGGCGCGAGGCGAGGACATCGAGGCCGTCAGGTCGGTGTTGCTGCACGAGATCGCGCACGCCATTCAGCATATCGAAGGGTTTGCGTTCGGAGGCAACCCTCTCATGGGCGAGTTGTACGAGGGCGAGAAGGTCAGCGAATATCTGTCGCTCATCGCCAAGAACAAAGAGCAGCAGACGACGGTAGCTCGCGCGCACAACTCGGGCGCGAACCATGAAAAGGCCGTCGAGATGATGGGCCTTCTGTTGACGCGGGAGAGCGAACTACAGGACAGGCTTAAGGAGGCGGCCGGGTATGAATACTATAGGCGGCTCGCGGGCGAGGTAGAGGCGCGCAACGTGCAGGCGCGTGACGAGGTGCGCCGCAAAGGCGGCGAGCCGGACGCGCCCCGCTGGACTGAGGACGTTGCGCAGCCGGATCAAATCATCATAGCCCACGCCCCCCGGAAAGGTGTCGCGTTCCCCGCGATGACCCAGGCGCCGGCCGCGCGCGAATTCTACCAGACGGCCGGGGCCCCCGACCTTGCCGGCAAAACGGCAGACAAGCGCGGCTCGATCCAGTTCATGGGGGAGCGCACGGTCATCAACCTGTTCCAGAAGGCGAACCTCTCGACGTTCCTGCACGAGAGCGGGCACCTGTTCCTCGAAGTCTCGAAGCAGGTCGCGGAGGCGGCCGACGCGCCCGACGCGATCAAGGCCGACTGGCGCACGGTGCTCGACTTCATCGGCGCGAAGGAGGGCCAGACGATCGAGCGCGAGGCGCATGAGCGGTTCGCCAAGGCGTTCGAGACCTACCTATCCGAGGGGCGCGCACCGTCGGACGATCTGCGCGGCGTGTTCGAGCGGTTCAAGTCCTGGCTGATGTACGTCTACCGGGGCGCGGCCCGCGTCATGGGCCTGCCGGCGATCCCGGCCGAGATCCGAGACGTGTTCGATCGGATGCTCGCGACAGAGCAGGAGATCGCGGAGGTTGCCCGCGACCCGTCGTTCGCGCCGCTGTTCAAGGATGCGGCCAGCGCCGGCCTGACAGAGCAGCAATGGGCGGCCTACAATCGCACGGCCCAGGCCGCCACCGACGCGGCGAAGGCCGAGCTGCTGGCCCGCCTCGTGGGCGACAAGCGGCGCGAGCAGACGCGCGAGTGGCGGGAGGCGAAGGAGGCGACGCGCGCGGAGGTGTTTGCGGAGCTGACGGCCCGGCCGGTGTATCAGGCGCAGCACTACATCCGCACAGGCGAGATCCTGAACGGCGACGGCGTGGCCCCGATCGGCCTCGACCGGAACGAACGCCGGTTGGATCGCGGCTGGCTCGTGAACCACTTCGGCAAGGACGTGCTCGCCCGCCTGCCGAAACAGGTGCCGCCGGTCTACATCGAGCGCAGCGGCATGAACCCCGACGAGATGGCCGAGTGGTTCGGGTTCACGTCGGGCGAGCACATGGTGTCGGAGCTGATGTCCGCACCCTCGCTGGCGCGCGCCACGAATGCGCGCGTTGACGAGCTGATGCGTGAGCGTCACGGCGACCTGTTGTCCAATCAGGCGGCCATGGCGGAAGCGGCTGTGCAGGCGGTCAACAACGACGAGCGCGGCACCTTCTTAGAGACCGAGTTGAAGGCGCTCAACCGGCTGGCCGGCAGCAAGGCCGGCGTGACGCCCCGGCAGCAGGCGCGGGCGATGGCGCGCGAGGCGATTCGGGCTAAGCGCGTCGCGGAGGCCGGGCGACCGGCGGTCTACAGCGCGGCGCGGGACCGGGCGGCGAAGGCGGCCGAGGTCGCCATGCTCAAGGGAGACTATGCGGAGGCGGCGACGCAGAAGCGCCGTCAGATCCTCAATCACTACCTGACGCAGGAGGCCAAGGCGGCGCGCGACGAGGCCGAGACCACCCGGCGCTACCTCGACCGGTTCTCCGATCGCAAGCGCCCGGGCGGCGTCGATCCGGAATATCTCGATCAGATCGAGGGCATCCTTGAGCGTTTCGAGTTCAAGAAGGCGACGAGCCTGCCGGCGATCGAGCGGCGCAAGTCCCTGGCTCAGTTCCTCGAAGAGGCGACCGCGCGCGGCGACGCTATTCTCGTGCCGCAAGACCTGATCGATAAGGCGCAGCTCGTGTCCTACAAAGACATGACGATGGAAGATCTGTCGGCCCTGCGCGATGTCGTGAAGAACATCGAGCACCTGGGGCGGCTCAAGAACCGGTTGCTTGAGAAGGGTCGGCTCGTCTCTTTTGAGGCGGCGCGGGATGAGCTTGTGGCCCAGGCCGCAAAGACGCCGCCCAAAGCGAAGCAGAAGTACCGCAACGCCACCGCCTGGGACCGGTTCAAGAACAGCGTCGAAGGCGTCGATGCGTACCTGTTGAAGATGGAACAGGTGTTCGACTGGCTCGACATGGGCGATGTCAACGGCCCGTTCACGCGCGTGATCTTCCAGAAATTCGTGGATGCTCAGAACCGCAAGAGCGAGATGCAGCTTGCCGTATCGGCAAAGCTGAAAGAGATCTTGGACGGCCTCGACCCCGGCTATCTGAACGAGCGCAAGGCGGTGCCGGCCCGGCCCGAACTGTCGTTCCTGCGCTCGGAGCTGTACGCCATCGCGCTCAACCAGGGGACGGAGAGCAACCGGCAGAAGATCCTCAAGGGCGAGACCTCCGCGACCAACTCGTTCCGCGGCGAGGACGAGATGAACAGCGCCTTGTCGCTGCTCACGAAGGAGGATTGGGACCGGGTGCAATCCATGTGGGACGTGCTCGAAAGCTTCTGGCCCGAGACGGCCGCGCTGGAACGGCGGCTGACCGGCGTGGAGCCGCCCAAGCTCGAACGGCGCAAGGTGCAGACGGCGTTCGGGGAGTATGCCGGCGGGTATTACCCGATCGTCTACGACCCGGCCCAGGCGTTCGACGTGCAGCAGCGCGCCGACAAGGACTTGGATTCGGCGTTCGACAACTCCACCTTCTCCCGGCCCGCGGTCGCGCATGGGTTCACCAAGCAACGGGTCGATAACTATGCGCGGCCGATCCTTTTGGATCTGCGCGCGTTAACCGGCCATATCGACAAGGCGATCCAGAATATCACCCACCGGGAGCCGGTACGCGACACGCTCAAGCTGATCTCTGACCCGACGCTACAGCGGACCCTGATCGAGACGATGGGTCGGCCGGTCTACCAGGAGATGTACAAATGGCTGGACAGGATCGCGAAGGACAGGGGGGAGCCCCCGGCGAACGCCTCGATCGCGCGCATGCTGTCGGGGGCGAGAGCGAACATCTCCCTGTATGCGATGGGGTTCAGGCTGACGACGGCGCTGTCACAGCTTGCCGGATGGTCGAACGCGATGGAGTTGGTCAAGCCGTCGTTCATGGGTGGAGCGCTGGCGGCGAGCGTCCGGCACCCTATCGAAACGTGGGACGCCATCTCCTCGAAGTCTGGGGAGATGAGGGACCGGACGAACAACCTCGACCGGGACGTGCGGGCGGCCCTGGCGAGGCTTGAGGGCAAGACGGGCGCGGTCGATCGGTTCAAGCAATTCGCGTTCTGGGGCACCGCCATGGCTGATCGGGCCGTGGTTATGCCGACGTGGCTGGGTGCGTACAATCAGCACCTCGCGACCTATCCCGGCGACGAGGCCGGCGCGGTGCGGTCGGGCGACCGGGCGGTGCGCCTGACGCAGGGGTCCGGCGCGGCTAAAGATCTTTCCTCAATCATGGGCAACAAAAACGAAGCCCTGCAAGTCTACACGATGTTCTACTCGTACTTTAACCTGTACTATAACAGGTTGCGCGCGCTCGGCCGGGATACCCGGATTATGATGCGTGACGGCGAATACGAGGACATCCCGCATCTGCTCGCGCGATCCGTGTTCCTCGTCATCGTGCCGGCGATCATGGCCGACGCGCTCGTGGGCAAATGGAAGGACGACGATGAGGGCTGGGCGTGGTGGGCGTTCCGCAAGGCGTCGCTCTACCCGATGATGTCCCTGCCGCTCGTGCGCGACATTGGCGGCGCGCTCGATAGCGGGCTCGCCTACCAGATGTCGCCGCTCGCCCGGTTCGGCGAGCTTGCCACACGTCTCGTGCAGGACGGCAATAAGCTCGCTCGCGGCGAGGATGTGGAAGGCCGGCTCATGGCGAAGCGCGCCGCCGAGCTTGCCGGCTACACCTTCGGTCTGCCGCTCGGTCAGGGCGTCGGCACGGCGTCCAACGTGTGGCAGGGCTTGGAGCAAGGCGACTTCAAGACGCGCGATCTGCTGTTCTCGCGCCGGGCGTTCGGGGACACGCGCGATCAGTAGAGCGCCGCACCAAAAGGTGTTGCATCAACCGATCGGTGTATGTACGGTTCTCGTGTTGTTGGGACAACGCGAGACACCGATGCGCTTCAAAGTCGAGAACCCCTATGGGAGCCGGCCGGTACTCCCGGCCTTGCCGCGGGGCCTCGCGCCCCGCATGAAGCTCCGGGCCGGCGAGGACCGGGCCGAAGCCCTGGCGCGCGCCGAACGTGCGCGTCAGCGCCTCGCCGGGCTGATGCGCCAGTCATGATGTTCCATGTAACCGTGGCCGCAGGGTTCGCCCTCGCCGGCCTTTCGTGGTGGCTCCCCGTCAACATCATAGGATGTCGGCGGTCGGCCAAATAGGGGGAGCAATGGAAGCGGCAGCATTCCGATGCTGGCTCGCTGTAATGCGCGAGCGGCACGGTTGGACACTGCACGACGCCGCCCGCGCTCTTGGCTGTGGCGTCAACCAGCCGACAAGATGGGCACAGCATGGCGCGCCTTTGTACATAGCTTTAGCCTGTGCTGCCCTTGCTGAGGGAATCCCGCCATGGCACAGGACATTGGACGGGTGATGTGGTTGGGACCATGAGAACTGTCGGCGCTGCCCTGATGGCGGCGGCTTTTCTGACATTCGTGTCGGAGGCCGTGGCGCATCAAAGCACAGTCGGCACGTTCTGCGCCCCCGTCGTATGGGAGGGCGCCGGGACGGTACAGATCTGTGCCCCTCGGCGTCCTCCTCGGCGCAAGCGAGGCACGGAATGGACACCGCGGCAGTCACCGCCGGATTCGCGCGTGTGCGCGCGGCCGGGTTCATAGGGTCGGCGCTGCGGCTGGCCGATCTCGATCTGCCCCGGATCGGCCATACGATCGGCGTGGGCGAAGACGAGATCCACGCGATTATCGATGTCGAGGCGGCCGGTTCCGGCTTCGACAAGCTCAAGCGGCCGAAGATGCTGTTCGAGCCGCACAAGTTCTATGCCAACCTGACGGGCGCGAAACGTGCCCAGGCCGTCAGCCTCGGTATCGCTTACGCGAAGTGGGGCACGATGCCCTATCCCGCCGACAGCTACCCGCGCCTGCTCCTGGCGATGTCGATCGATGAGACGGCCGCGGTCAAGTCGGCCTCGTGGGGTCTCGGCCAGATCCTCGCATCGAACTTCGTCGCTGCCGGCTACGCCAGCCCGCAACACATGGTGCTGGCGTTCGTGGAGATGGGCGAGGGCGAGCACCTTGCCGCGATGATCCGGTTCATCGTCGCGAACAACCTCGATGACGAGGTTCGCGCTCACAACTGGGCGGCGTTCGCCCGCGGCTACAACGGCCCGCAATACGCGGCCAACGCCTACCACACCAAGCTCGCGGCGGCTTATGCGAAGTGGGCCAAGATCCCCGACACGAAGTGGTCGCCGGCAGACGACGCGGTGGCGGCCGTGAAGGTGCCGACCGTGCCCGTCGAGACCAAGCCTCTGCCGGCCCCTACCTCGCCCGTGGTGCCGGTCCCGACCGCGCCCGGTTACACTGTGCCCGCCCCGGAGCCTGACACCCGCTCGCTCGGCCAGCGCATCGCAGACCGGCTGCGCGCCGCGTTCCCCGTCTCGAAGAAGGCTTGAGCCATGGCCGCAGGCATCATCGGGACCATTCTCGGCGGCGCGCTGACCGGCGGCGTCGGCCCGGCGATCGGCGCGGCCCTGCCGACGATCGCGGACACGGCAAAGGTGCTGGTCGATCGGCTGGTGCCCGACCCGAACGCGAAGGCGGCGGCACAGGCCGAAGTCGAGAAGGCGCTGGCCGCGCGGGAAATCGCGCTCGTGACCGCGGCGACCGAGGTCGCCAAGGGGCAAGCCTCGATCAACCTTGCGGAGGCACAGGGCAACGATCGGTTCTCGGCGCGCTGGCGGCCGGCGGTCGGTTGGATCTGCGCCACCGGATTCGGCTACCAGTTCGTGGCCGCGCCGGTCCTGACCTGGGTGACCAACCTCGTGAACGCGATCGTGGGCTGCGCCATCCCGGTCGCACCGTCCCTGTCGATCAACGATCTGATGGTGGTCCTGACCGGCATCCTCGGCCTGGGCGTGTTGCGCACGACGGAGCGCGTCAAGGACGTGCCGGGGGCTGCCGCCGCGCAGGCGTCGCAGCTTGCCCGTTGATCTCAAGTGCCTCGGAGCCCCGCCGATGCTCGATTACCGGACGCCCCTGAACCGGACCCGCTCGACCGAATGGATGCTGGCCTGCCTCCTGCTCGTGTGGGGGTACAGGATGGTGGGCCCGGAGGAATTCTTCGACGCGCCCGCCTACGTGATCATGCAGGCGTTGGCGTCGGAAAGCTCGTGGGGCTTGGTCGCGATCCTGTGCGCGGGCATCCGGCTCACGGGCCTGTACATCAACGGCTGGTGGCGTCGCACGCCGATCATCCGGTGTTTCGGCGCGTTCATGGGCGGGACGTTCTGGCTGTTGATCGGCTCGCTTATGTACATGGGCGGACACGCGACCGGGACAAAACTTCCGGCCGGGCTGTGGTACTATGGCGTGTTCTTCGTCTTCGAGGGCTGGTGCATCATCAGTACCGGCTACGACATGGCGAAGGAAGGTTCGTTCGGTAAGAGGCCCCCGACGCGCTATGCTGTCACCCGATCAGCTTAAGGGCTACGCCGACATCGCCGTGTCTCTCCTGGGCGCGGGCGGATTCGGGGCCATCGTCCTCGCCGTCATCGGTATCAAGAAGGCGGCATCCGAGAAGCCCGCCGAACCCGCACCGTCGATCGGGCCGGGCGGGATGCAGCACCTTGCCGGCATGCTGGTGGGCGAGCACTTCGGGATGCAGCTCCTCGAAAAGCTCCAGGGGCTGAACGACGGCGTGCGCTCCCTGGTCCGCGCGCAGGAGGAGGAGGCCCGCGCGGTGCGCGAGGCGGCCGAGGACCGGCGCAACAGCACCCGCCGCCTGTGCGAGGAACTGGACAGTCTCACGGACGCGATGCGGGCCAGCAAGCCGGGGCACTAGGCCGCCCGGCTTCTGGCTGCGATCGAGTTCTCAACCGCGATCCGCCCGGCCGCCGCGCCCGCCGACTGCATGGCGACGACGCGGAGCGGCGCGAGGCCGGCGTGCAGCTCGTCGTAGGCGCGCCACGACTGCCGGCCGCCGCGCTCGCTCACGTCCTCGGCGCGCCACTGGCGGGCCAGTTCGCACGTCAGCGCCCAGATGCCCCGGAGCTGCGCGACGCCGCGCTCGTACCGCAGCAGCATGAACATGTCGTAGAGCTGCGCGCCGCGGAGCATGCGCCGATTCGCGAAGGTCTTCTTGCAGGGCTTCGAGCAGAAGATCGGGGCGCTGCCTCGCCCTTGGTTCGTGGCCGTGAACGGCCGGCCGCACTCGCGGCAGGCGCGGCACATCAGCGGCCTGCCTGGAAGGTAGCAAGGCCGGAACGCATCGCGAGCTTAGCAAGGCCGTGCGGCACGATCTTGCCATTGATGCGGGAGAACCGATCGCGCTTGGTGACGGTGAAGCCCAAGCACTCCGGGGCTTGAGCTACGCCGTCGACGTACCGGGTGCGCAGAGCCGCGGGCACACCGCGGGCGATGAGGTCGTTACGTGTCATAGCGCTGGTCCCATCCACGCTAGAGCTTCGGGTGGGGTCTAGCCCCTTTCAAAGACATAGACGCCCGCACAGTTTTTGACAACAGGTCAACAACCGTGCGGGCCGATTTTTACGCTGCCTTCTTGCGCCCCTTGGGGGCAGCTTCCTCGAACTCGTCGGCCTTGGCTTCGTCGGCCGCGTCCTGCTCGTCCTCCTGCGCCTCCTCCGCGATCTCCTCGACCGTCTCGGCGCTGCCGTGCTCGATCCCCGCCTCAGCCTTCTCGCGACTGGTCCAGCGGTGATCAACCTTCATCACGTCAGCACCAGCTTCGGCCAGTCCAGACAGATCATTCGACTGCTGCGCCTGATAGATCGCGTCGGCCTTGGCCTTCGTGTCTTCCAGGCTCTTCGGGTTCACCGGGAGAAACATCTTCACGGTAACAATGTAGCCCTTTTCGCGTGCCATCAGATCCGATCATCCTCTCGTTCGTTGGTCCCATCCTCGTCCCCTACGGGTTCGAGGTCTTCGACATCCTCATGCCGCTCGGGCTCTGAGGTCTGCGAACTTGCGGCCGCCTCGGCGCTGGCGCGCTCCTGGCGGGCTTTGTCGAGCGCGGCCTTGCCAGCCCCGGCCTTCTTGCCGGCTGACGCTGGCGGGCTTCCCTGCTCATCCTGCGGGGCATCGGCCTCGCTGTGGTCGATCTCCTCGCCCTCCGACCGATAGAGCCCGTCCACCCGCTCGAACATCGCGGCCGTGGCGCTGTCGAACGGGAGCTGTTTCGAGTGCCGCCGCAACACGGTCTTCCGGGACATCTCGTCCATATGATCTGCCCAGATGCCCACGAGGTCGCCCTTGCGGATGCCTTTCTTTTTGTCATCGTACCGGGCCACGTTCTTCGATTGCAGAGCGGCGATGCGCATTACCTCAGACCATCGCATCACCTCGACCGACTTGTGTCCATTGTTCATGGTCACGACAGAGTAAACCGCAACGCGGTCGCCAAGCTCGCCCACAAGCAAGGGCTTGTGGATCAACCGCGGGTCCGTTCCGGCGACGTACTCGAACAGGCCCGCGTCGATCTCGCCCTTGTAGACGATGCCGGTTTCAAGCACGGACACGAGGCCGGAATTGTAGATCCGGCGGCGCATGCCCGCGACCATGGGGATGTACTGCGCCTGACGCTCGACAACGACCCATTGACCATCGATCTGCTGGCGCTTGTTGTAGATCACAAGCGCGGCCTCGCGGCCGTCGAGCAAGAGCCCGTCCGATGCGGCTTTCTCGCACGCGATGATGATGCTGCGCGGGGTGCATTCCCGCAGCTCCGGGTTGTTGTTCAGTTGTGCTTTGACGAGCCCCACGAACCGGGGAGATGGGATGTTCTTGGGCAGCAGCTCCCCGAACCGCTCGCCTGATCGCGTCAACTCGGCCCCGATGCGCTGTAGGTTCTCGGTGCGCTGTTCCTGTGTTGCCGGCAGCCCCATAGCTCAAGCCTCCACCTGCGGACGGACGGTGTTGCGGTAGGCCCAGGGCGGTATGTCCAGGGGCTCGGGATCCTCGGGGTAGCCGGGCCACTCGTCGGCCGCGACGCAGCGCGCATAAGTGTCGAGCGCGCGCTTGTAGGTCTCGCGGCCCTCGTCCACGGCGGACGGGGCCAGCTCGTAGCAGGACACGAGGAACGGGGCGGTCTTCTCGATGACGACGAAGATGAAGGCATCCACGCGGGCGTGAAGCGGCTTGCCGCCCACATGCGCGATCCGGCCCGCAGCATGCCACACGTCCGAATAGAACGCTTCTTGAACATGGTATCCGAAGTTCGCGGCGGCTCGGCCGAACGCATCGCGCCCGCCGTCCGTGGTGGTCTTGAGATCGAGGATCACGCCGGCCGCCGCGTTGAAGGCGTCGGGCCTGCACCGGCACAGCATGCCGGTCTCGGGGTCGATCGCGTAGCCGGACGCCTCGCAGACCGCGCCGCGTCGGAGGTCGCGCAGCGTTGCGTTGCACTCACCCGCGTCGCGGATGCGCATCGCCTTGTCGTAATCGCCGGCGGTCAGCAGGATCGCGCCTTGCGCGGCGGCCTGTAGCTCCGCGTCCTTCCACTTGTTGCCGCGCCGGTCCTCAGGTCCGGCGACAACCTGCCCCTCGAACTCGTGCGGCTCCAGCAGCGCGAGATGCGCGGCCGTGCCCAGGTCGAACGCGGCGCTATCCTTGCGCTCGCCGTACCGGAAATGGGCCGGCGTCCTGGTCGCGATAGTCCAGAGGCCCGACTTAGAGATGCCGGGTCCGGCGTGATAATCTTCGTTCGCGATATTGAGGTGTATGCCGGGCGTCATTGCTTGCGGTGCTCCACGTATGCAGGAATACGGGAGAGCAATAACTCACGCACATGGTGCACAGCTTCATCTAGCGTCCAGTATTCGCATGAATACTCTGACGCACGCTCGTGCCATCGCACAACGTACATGGTAGCTCTCGTTCGGTCCCACCCCCATCATCACGCTTTTTGACGCGGTGTCAACGGCGTGTTAGCAACGACACGGGACCAAAGGACGACGACGATGACCACGAGAGTGGACAAGCTCTGCGCGCTGTTCGCAGACAAAACAGAGCTGTGCGACTGGCGCGCCAAGACGAACACCGTCAAGAACAACGGCGGTAACAAGAACTTGGCCGCCGCCATCGGAGTGAGCCCCGCCGTCATCTCGCGCTGGAACAGCACGGGCAAGCGCGGCAACTTCGGCAACATCCCGCCGCAGTACAATCAACGCATCGTTGAAGCCTGCGACGCTAACAAGATCTCCCGGTCCCTTCTGCACGACATCCTCGACGGTCAGGTTTGCCCCTGCTGCGGGCAAGCTCTCCCGACCGGTCAATTCTTGGAGGCGCGAAGGTGAGCCTGTTTATACCGAAGGCGCAAGCGATCGAGCTGCGCCCGTTCCAAGCCGATATGGTGCAAGAGACCCGCGCCAAGCTCCGGGTTCATGACGCGGTGCTCGTGCAGCTCCCGACCGGCGGCGGCAAGACGGTGCTGTCGTCGTTCATGATGCAGTCGGCCGTAGCCAAGGGCGGACGCCCCTGGTTCGTGTGCCATCGGGATTTCCTCGTGGATCAGACGAGCAAGACGCTCGACCGCGTGGGCGTGGAACATGCGTTCATCGCGGCCGGCAGGCGATGGAATCCGTACGCCCCTGCCCAAGTCTGCGGGATCGATACCCTGAAGTCGCGCCTCGACCGCGTGCCGGCCGAGTGCGCGCCGTCCGTGATCTTCGTGGACGAGGGGCATCACGCCTGCTCGCCCACCTGGGCGCGGATCATCAATTGGGCGAAGACGCGCGGCTCGAAGATCATCGGCCTGTCGGCCACGCCGGAACGGCTCGACCGCAAAGGGCTCGATGAGCTGTTCGGGGACATCGTGCGTGGGCCGACGCTCGCTTGGCTGATCGAGCAAGGGTTTCTGTCGCGGTACGAGGCGTTCGCGCCGAGCGTCCCAGATCTCGCGTCGCTCTCGACGCGCGCAGGAGATTACAAAGCGGAGGAACTGGAAGAGGAGATGAACACCGATGTTTTGGTTGGGGACATGGTGGCACATTATCGGCGCTTGGCTGCTGGCAAACGCGCTGTTTACTTCTGCGTTAGTATTGCGCATTCGCAGCACGTCGCCGGGGCTTTCCGGGCTGCTGGCGTCACTGCTGTTCACTTGGACGGGAGTGATCCTTCTGACGTTCGCCGCTCCGCTGCTCGATCAATGGCAATGGGTGAGCTTGACGTTATCTGCAATGTCAATCTGTTCGGTGAGGGCTATGACCTCGCCGCCCAGGCCGGGCAAGACGTGACGATCGAGTGCGTGGGCATGGCCCGACCCACGAAGTCGCTCGCGATGTACATGCAGCAGGTCGGCCGGGCGCTGCGGCCGAAGGACAGCCCGGCGATCATCCTCGACCATGCCGGCAACCTGCTGACCCACGGCCTGCCGGATGACGACCGTGAATGGCAGCTCGCGCCGCGGGCGAAGGCCAAGAAGCGCAAGCCCGTCGATATTGAGGCCGCGCCGATCAAGGTCTGCCCGAACTGCTTCGCCACGGCCGCCGCGAACAAGCCGGCGTGCGACTTCTGCGGCGAGCCGTACCCGGTCAAGGAAGGCCGGATGCCGGAAGAGACGGAGGACCAGTTGCAGCCGGTCGATAAGGCCGCGCTGCGGGCGTTCCGGGCGCAACAGGAGAAAGAGTGCAACAGCGTCGAAGATCTCGTGAAGGTCGGCAAGGCGCGCGGCTACGCGAAACCTGTCGAGTGGGCGGCGCATCTTTGGACTGCGCGTAACAGGAGGGTGGAAGAACAAGCAGCTGCACAGAAGCGCTGGTAGTGGTTGGGACCAAACCAGACAGAGGCGATGATGAGCGAGAGAGACATCACCAATCCGCTGCTCAAGGCAGCGTCGAAGCAAGGGGCTAGGCTGTTCCGTCAGAACGTGGGCCTGGGCTGGGTCGGGCGGATCGTGCGCAAGACGGCCGAGACGGTCACTCTTGCCAACCCCAGGCCGCTACACGCGGGCCTGTGTAAGGGGTCCAGCGACATCATCGGCTGGACACCGGTCGTGGTGACGGCGGACATGGTTGGTCGCCGCGTCGCGGTTTTCACGGCGTTGGAGGTGAAGACGCCGGGCGTGCCGACCACGGACGAGCAGGCCGCATTCGTGCGGGCTGTGCGCGAGGCCGGCGGGTACGCGGCCGTGGTCAAGAACGTCGAGGACGGCGTTGCCGCCCTTGGCCCGGTGCTGATCTAGGCGGACGGGAACTCCGTCGAACAGGGAGACAGGATCATGACCGAGCAGGAATTTTGCGACCGCTTCACAGCCGAAATGCTCCGGCTGGCGGGGCGCAAGACATTTGACGACGGCAGCTCAATCGAGGAATACGCCCGCGGCACAGCGCCGAGCTACTATGCGGACCAGCATCAGGACGGGGAGAGCCCCGAGGACTGCGCCGACGCCGATATGGACTGTTGGGAATAGCGCGGAGGGGAAATCCGCCAGCACAGGGAAGGACAGGGATATGAGCACCAAGGGCGTATTCGACGGCAATTGCAATCGAACGGACTGCCAGAAGCCTATCAAGGGCAACAACTGGTGGAACAGTTCAACGCGAGCCTACTATTGCGAGGCGTGCGCCGAGGGACATCATGGGATCAACTATTGGTCCCGGAGGGATGATGGGATCACGATTTGCACCAAGGTCACGAGCCCCGAAGACCGCCCGGCCTTCCCGTATCAGGAGATGCAGGCCCGCCGTGAGGGTCGGAATGTGGGGCAACGGCACCCCACATAATCGCCCACAACGTCGAGGCGGTGACAGAGCGCGAAGGCTCGGCCGGCGGCATCCGTTCAGGCCGCGCAGAATGTGGGGCAGATTGAGGGGCGAGGCCGTTTTCAGGCCCTTCGCGGCGCCCTGAAACGACGGCAGAGGGGGCATCCGCTCTCTTCCGCATATCGGTGCATCGGTGTATCGGCTCGTCGGTGCATCGGAGAATCGGTAAATGCGGGTCGTAACCATAGCCAGCCAGAAGGGCGGGGCGTCGAAAACGACGCTCTGCCGGCACCTCGCCGTCGCGGCCCATCGCGAAGGGTACGCGGCGGCGATCCTCGACACGGACCAGCAGGGCGGTTGCCGCGACTGGGGCGACACGCGGGCCAAGCAGGGCCACGGCGCGCCGCACGTCCACGTCGAGCTGTCCCCGAACGAGCGCCACCTGTTCGCCGCCCTCGCCGGCCTCAAGGCCCGCGGCACCGAAGTCGTGTTCATCGATACGCCGGGCTCGCTCAACGGGCCGATCGCGCTCAACGCCGCGAAGGCGGCCGATCTCGTGCTCGTGCCGATGCGGCCGACCGCCGACGACATCAAGGCCCTGCCGCCGTTCATCCAGCTTATGCGCGGGAGCAAAGTGCCCTTCGCCGTGGTGGTGTCGGCCGCCGTGACAAACACCGCGCGCCCAGAGCGCGAGGCAATCGAATACCTGAACGCCTCGCGACTGCCGGTGCTCGACGTGGTGATCCACCAGAAATCGGTAATTCCCGAAACGCTGATATCGGGGCAAACCGTTTTCGAGATATCGGGATTGACCGACGCGGAACAGCGCGCGGTCGATGAGTTCCGCGCGGTGTGGGACTGGACGCGGGGCAAGCTCGGGCTCGCCGCGAAGGTGTCGGCATGAGCCGGGCGCGCGGTAGGCTGGGCGACATCGCGCCGATCGAGGCGGACGCTCCGGAGCCGGCAGACGCGCCAGCCCCGCTGCCCGACGATCCGAACGCCCGGCGCAAGCTGTCGCTCTACGTGCGGCAGGCGCACTACCGGGCGATTCGCAAGATGGCGGCCGACACTGACGTTAAGATGCAGGCCGTGGTTGACGCCGCCCTGACCGCATACCTGCGGGCGAAGGGCTACTGACCGATTTCGGTCTATCGGTGCATCGGTCTATCGGGGCTCTTTCTCCCATCGCTTCAGGGCGGCCATCGCGGAGGCCATGTCCTCGCGAATCCGGTAGACCGCCTGCCGGGACATCCCGGCCGCCCTGCCGGCCTCGGAGAGCCCGACGCCGGACGCGAGCTGCGCCAACACCGTGTCGAGCTGCTCGCGGCTGTAGGCGGGTTTCCGGCCGCGGTACTTCGCCTGGTCGGCCCTGGCGTGGGCGATGCCGGCCCGCTGCGCCTCGCGCGTGACCTCCCCTTGCGCCTGGGCCATGGCGGCCATGAACCCGAGCATCGCGTCTCTGACGGCCATCTGCATCGGGTCGGTCGCCGTGCCGTCGAAGGTCAGGCCGTTGATCACGGTGCGGATCGTCACGCCGCGTGCGATCAGCTTGCGGACGTTATCGGTCACGTCGGCATAGTTGCGGCCCAGACGATCGATCCAGCGCACCACGAGCACGTCGCCGGCTCGCAGCATGTCGAAGAGCCGGCGGCCCTGCGGCCTCTCGGCCAGCGGCACGCTCACGCCGGACACGCCGTCGTCGGCCACCACCTCGTCAATCTCGAAGCCGGCGGCGCGCGCCTGCGCCTCCTGATGCGCAATGGTCTGCTCGACCGTGGAGACGCGCGCGTAGAGGATCGTCCGCAATTCAGATCTGCCCGTAAGGCTGTGTAATTCTGGAAGCGATGCCCGAAAGACTAAACCGACCCTTGCGGGCGCTTCAAGAACAATCGTCAAGATGTCATTCAAGGGCGTACCCTTTCGGGCACGTGCGGGCGTGATGAACCCATGCAACGCTGCTGTATGTTAAATAAAGCGCGAGGACTGCTTAGCCCAGAAACGCGAAACGCCCGCCACCATCACTGGTGTCGGGCGTTCCTCTCGTGGTTGGGACCAAACGAGACAGAGCGATGTTGCTCCTGGGCGGACTCCTATGGGTCCTTTGTCTCTGCGTCAAGCTTTTTCGCATCGCGGATTGCTTGGCGTATCACAGCCTCGTGAGCCTGCATGAAGCTCAGGGTTGCAATCGCTTCATCTATTACCTTTAAGTGGAATGCTTCCATCCGCTCATAGTTGTCTATTTCTCGGATCGCCAAGCGCGCGACGCCAGCTCTCAAGACGTTCAGGCTGGATATCTGCTGGTTGAGCCCGTGTTTTTCAGCCATGCGCGTCGGCCTTCACGAAGACTGTGAGCTTGCCGTTGCCGTGCTTCTTCACAGTACGTACGTAGCCGTTAGCCACGAGATGCCCCAAGATCCTTTGTTGCGCTGCATCAGTGCGTAGATGCATCGGCACGTTGAGCATACGGAATGCTGTCGAGACTGTGATCGGCCCGACGACGGTCGCCAGCCACTCGTCAAGCAAGTCGGCCCATGGGTCGGCCTGGAACCGCTTGCGCTGCTCGACTTCGGCGTGGGCGACTTCATCGCCCTGCAACCACCACGGCTCCCCGATCCGATAGAGGTGGACGGCCTCGGCCCAGAGCTGATCGCGATCCGCGGCCAGGGCCTCGATGTCTGCCGGCTGCTGCACGAATACCGGCCAGAACCTGCGCGCGCCGGTCGGGTCCTTCAGGTAGCCCAGACCGCGCGGGTTCATGGTGCCGGCGCAGACGAACCGGCGCGGCAGGTTCACGGGCTGGCGCTCATAGGGCAGGCGGATCTTATCGACCCGGCGCGACAGGAACCCCTTGATCGTCTCCGTATCCGCCTTGTTGATCGCGGACAACTCATCGAATTCCACGATGACGGACCCCTGCATCTGCATGATGCCGTCTTTCGACGCGATGTCGTTGACCCCCGACGTGAAGAACCGATGCTTGCCCAGGGTCGCCAGCACTTCGAGGGCGGTCGATTTCATCATGCCTTGCCGGCCTTCGAGCACGAGCATGGTGTCCACCTTCTCGCCGGCCCGCTCCTCCGTGAGGTTCCGCGACACGGCCGAGATCAGCCAGCGCATGCCGAACGCGCGCTCGATGCCGCTGCTGGTCGGCTTCGCGCCCATGTAGCGTTCGAGGAACGAGCGGCCGTCCGGCCCGGTGTGCAGCCGCGGGATGCCATCCCATTTCAGCGCCTCGAAGTATTCGAGCGCCGGGTCGTATTTGTTTTCCTCGGCAACGAGCGTGATCGCGGCGTTGACGTTGGCGACGCCGGTTTTCATGCCCGGCCGGTCCAGCCACTTCACGGCCGCGACCGCATCGGCGTCGATGATCTGGCGCGGTTGCCACTCGCCGGGCGACTTGTCCCAGGGCGGGCGCTTGGTCAGCACGATCTGGTTCGCGAACACGTCCTTGGCGATCACGCCCACCATCGCCGGGTGGTGCTGTAGATACCCGACGATGTTGGTCATGATCTTCGGGATGGGCCGGTTGTTCTGGTCCAGCTCTAGGTGCCGCATCCAGTCGTCGGAGTTGTCCCGCACCTTCCGAATCGGGACCACGTTCGCGGCCTTGCGCTGCGGATCTTCCTCTGCCTTCTCCTGGGACAGTGGCTTGAGCGCGGGCTTCGTCTCCGTCTTGCGCTCGCCCCGCTGCTCGGGGGGCGGTTCATCAGACCGCCGCTCCTCGCTCGTGGCGGCCGGCGGCTCGGTCGTGGTGGTGTCGGGCGCGTCCCGCCACGGCCGAGCCCTGGCTTTCGCGTAGGCCAGCACGCGGGCCTTGTCCCAGCCCTCAGCCTCCGCATCCGCGATGTCCCAACCGACCGGGGCCGCGTCCTGCGGCGGGTCGATGATCCGGACACGGGCCGCGCCGGCCTCGCTGGCGAGCCTGCCGGCCTCCTGGGCGGCCTTGAGCCCTTCGGCGTCATTGTCGGGCCAGATCAGAACGTCACGGCCCCTGACGGGGCTCCAATCGGATTTTCCGACCGCCTTGCCCCCGCCCTGCCACGTCGTCGCGACCGCCTTCGGCAGCAGCCGCGCGGCGGCGTCGGCGCACTTCTCCCCCTCGACCACGAGCACCTGGGCGTCTGGGCGGGCGGCGAAGGCCGGCAGATTGTACAGCCGCCTCGGCCCGGTGAACGGCCGGTGGCACCACGTCAGCTCGCCGGTCTCGGCGTGCTGGCACCACAGGATCAGCGGCGTGAGCTTGCGGCCCTTGATCTCGACGCGCAGGACGTAGCCGATCAGGCGGCCGTCGCTCATCCGGTAGGGATAGACCGCGGTCGGGGTGTAGCGCGGCGACGGGCGGTCGGGCCGCTTCGGGTTGACGATCATCGGCGTTCGCTCGCCGGATTCGATCGGCGGCGCGTCCTCGCCCGGCAGCCTCGCCGTCCAGGCGGCATAGATGTCCACGGCGGGCGCGGCCGGCGGCGCGGGCTTGAGCCCCACTGTGGCCTCGCGCTCGCCGCCCAGGATCTCGCACGCGCCCTTGAAGTCGGTGCTGTCCCACCGCTCCACGAACCCGATCACATCGCCCTTGGCGTCGCAGCCGAAGCAATGGAACTGCTGATGCCCGTTCCGACCCGGGTAGACGGTGAACGAAGGCGTGTCCTCGGCGTGGAACGGGCAGCAGCCCGTCCACTCCTGCCCGTTCTTGCGGAGCACCACGCCCCGCTTGGCGAGGTATTCCGCCAACGGGTTGTCCCGCCGGATCTGGTCGGCGTCAAAGCTCGCCACGGCGCGCCCCGCTCTGTGCGTCTCGGTCCCGCGGCGAGCCTGCCATGTCACTAGAGCCCTCCGCAAAGGCCGGTGACGCCAACCGCGAGGACTGCGGCGATCGAGCCCCAGAACAACCATTCCGACCACACGGACGGGGCTGGGCTCAACAAGCGGTCGATATCGGCCGGGGGATCGCGCACCACGATCAGGGGCACGTCGTCGTGCAGCCGGGGCGACATCGCCCAATCCGCGCGCACGGGTTCGCTACCCGCAAGGCGGGTCTCATCGAATCGGTACATGTCTCGTCTCCTGGTCCCAACCGGAGATTTCACCGCCAGCGGACGCCGGCGGGCCGTCTAAATCCTGTCGTCGTCGTCCTCCTGAACGCTCGGCACGAGGCGCAGGCTACGTCTTGCCGGCCTACTCTCGCCCGGATCGAACGATGGCATCCCGTCGCTGGTGTCCGTCTTCGTCACGGGGTCGAAGTCGGCCAGGGACACGCGCCGCTCTTTGCGCACGCGCCGGGTTCCATCGGGGCGCGGAGGCCCCCTGCGGGTCTCGCGCCGTTCCTCTCGGATCAGCACGAGTTCGCCCGCCTCGATCATCTGCGAACACGCCTCCCATTGGGCGCGGTTCTGCTCGGTCACGGTGATCGCCACGGCATTCCTGGGCAGCGCCATGAACCGGGCGCGGATGACCCGCTTTTGCCGCTCGACGTGATGCGTCCAGAGCCCGGCCATGCGGGCGGCGTAGGCTTCTGCTGCTGCGACCATCGTAGCACCTCCGATTCCCTACGGTAGCCACGGATCGGTGGCTGTCAAGCGAAACCGGTTTAACTTGCTGTGCGCGGGGTCTCCCCCCGGTTTAACCCCTTTTTAAGTGGGATTTTTGCCTTTTTCCTTAACGATCACAGCGGCTTGCGATCATAAACCGGTACGAGTTCACCCCAAACCGTCAAAGCTCTAAACACTCACTCAACAAGTTAACCTGTTTTACCCGAAACTAGTTAACTAATATACTCTCACATTCTAGCTTCTGGGCGAGGGGTATAAGTTATAATAGTTATTCTCAGCAAGTCGTTGTAATTGCTCGCATAATCCAAAAAAAAGCCACTTTAATCCTATATAGCAGGATTATATGCCGTAGTAGGCTATTATTCCGATTGACCTACCCAGTTGACCGAGAGTCAACAAACGTGGTCTGCTGTCTCTGGGACCAAACGGAGACGACGACGATGGATAAGCACGCCCTGCGTGCGTCTGCCGGCCATGGCTTGGTGCGGACAGACGACGTGATTACCCCGCGTAAATTGCGCGAGCTGCTGGCCTACGGGCCGCGTGAGGCTTTGGGCTCCGATCCGATCCCGACGCACGATGGCGAATGGCGGCTCGACCCGAACGGCCAATGGCGGTTCTGGGAGTTCGCTGAGGCTGTCGTTGAGCGCGCGGAGGCGGTTCATGCATAGCCGCCACATCAACGTGTGGGTGCGGCAGTGCCCGTGCGGAAAGCTCAAGGCGGTGTGCGGCCCTGAATGGACGCATCGCGAGCTGGCCGACCATGCCCTGACACAGGCCCGATTCCCTCGGCCTGACTACCGGGTGGTAGTCACGATGCGGGAGGCGCGCGCATGACGCTGTTCACCGCACGAGCCCCAACCTACAACATCGGCAAGGGTGCAGGGGGCGGCGAGATCCGGCGCTCGGTGTGCAGCCGCGCAAGCGCCCGCGCTGCGCTGCGCCCCGTCACGCTCGCGGGCTCAGTGACCGGACAGGAGCCGCCGCCGCCAGCGGTCGCCCCACCCAAGCCGCCTAGACGCTATCGGCGCAAATACGAATAGCCGGCCGTGGACTGGCTCGACCCGCGCACCCTGCGGGTTGAGCGACCCGACGATGCGGTCTGGCTGTCGCTGTCGGATCGCATCGACATCGGGTGCTGGCTCGACCGCCAGGACCACGAATGGGCCAGGGGCCTCGGTAGCGGCCTCTGGTGCCACACCTACGGCAGCGGCGACATCGACCCGGAGACGGGCGTCATCGCCCGGCCTGCCGGCATCTACGCCCGCAAGACGATCTGCGGGCGGACGCTGTTCCTCCACCGTGAGATCGCGCGGCGAGCCTTCGGGCCGCCGACGCTTCTGAACATGGTGGTGGATCATCAGAACGGGAACACGCTCGACAACAGGAGGTGCAATCTCGCGTGGGTGACGCGATCGTATAACGCAATCAACATCGCCGGCTCGACGTTGCGCGAGCGGCTTATCAGAGAGGTTGGGGCCGTAGCATGAAGAAGTATCAGAGCCATAAGATTGTCGAGGCTGCGCCGATTATCGGGTACACGGCGCTTGGTAATTACGTGAACGTGGAGGCTGACAACGATGACGGGTACGAACGTATAGCTGTTCCAGGCGATTTCTTCGCAAGAGGCAACCCGGACCTTGGCGACTATCTGGTGCGCTATCAGCCCGACGGCTATCTGTCGTGGTCGCCCAAGGCCGTGTTCGAGGCGGGGTACACGGAGCTGACGGGAGATCATCCCGGCTTCGGTCATCCGCTGGTCAACGTGACGGTCAAGGATGGCATGATCTCCGGCATCTCCACGATCGCGCCTCAGCCGCCAGCCGAGCTAGCGCAAGCCGGGCGCGGCGCTCCCGATTGGTCGGGCGACTTCAAGCCCGCGACGGTAGAAGTCACGGTCACAGCCCCCGCTGGCAAACGCGCAGAGGTGGCGATCGGCGTTGCCGAAGGCGTCAACAAATGGACTGTCTCAGGCGGCCAGTCGCAGACGTGGGCGGTCGTCGGTGATGAGAGCCTAATCGTTTGCGAGGGAAAACCACACAGCAACGTTGAACAGATCTTCTCACCGGACTAACGACGAATAGCCCTATGGGCGTTTCCTCCCTTGACTTGGCCCGCCGTGATCCACGCGGCGGGTCTTTCTTTTGCAGGAGCTGGGACCATGGCAGACGTAACGAGGCAGACCTATCGCCAGTTGAGCGACGACGAGAAGCGCGCGATGGCCGATCTCAAGGCGGCCGGCGAGGCGTACATCAGCGCGATCGAGAAGCTGTGTCCCGGCGGCCGGGAACGTGCGCTCGCTGTCACGAATGCAGAGCAGTCCGTGATGTGGGCCGTGAAAGGGCTCACGAGCTGATTGACGCGTATTCGATAGCTTGTAGAATCACAGTAGGCGGTCAGACCACCCGGACCGGCTCGAACAAAAATCGGTGGCGCGGAACGTTTCGACAAGGCAATTCCAAGCGAAACCGAGGGCGCGCGTTCCTCGCCTAGTTTGGTCGTCCCCTAAGAACAATCTGGCGGATAGAGGCCCCGCGCCACCAACAACAGTTGGTTAACGCGCGGGGCCTCTTGCGTTCTGGCGTCTTGTTAACCAGAATCTCCGCCACGTGTTGGGACCACGGGACGGACGATGAACTCTCTGCCGAAGCTGGCAGCGCGCCCTCATGGCGTGACTGTCGCTGACGTGATGCGCATTCGCTGCGGGACGATGCGCGAGGCCGTTGGCCTGCTGCGTGCGGCCGAGGCCGCGGGCAAGATCCGCCGCACGGGTGGCGGCCGGGGCGAGGCGTTCCGGTGGGTGTCGCCGTGAGCCGCGCCGAGTCGAAGGCCGAAGCCCCAGAGATCCCGCGTGGGGCGCTGACGATCCCGTGCACGGTCCCGGCTTCGGCCATGCCCGAGAAGCTGTCGTTCGTCAGCTACTCGCTCGCGCCGGGCTTCCTTCTCACCTTCGTTGATATCGACGTGCTGAGCGTCCGTGACGGCAGGGTCATGGTGTTCGTCGCCCCGCGGGATGTTGTGACGTGGGAGCGGCTGTGAACCGGCCGCAGCACAAGGGGGATAGGCCCCTCGACGGCATCGAGGCCGAAGAAGAGCTGATCGTGGCGGAAGCCGATTTGAACGATCGGCAGCGCCTGTTCGTGCACGCCTACATGCGCACGATGAACGCGAGCCGCGCGTACAAGGACGCCGGCTACGGCAAGTCCGTGAACACCAAGACGATGAGCGCGGGCGCGCGTCAGGTCTACAACAAGCCCGAGGTCTACGAGGTCATTCAGACGCTCATGGCCGGGCGCATGCGGCGCATCCAGGCCACGCCGAAACGGATCGAGGAGGAGCTTGCCAAGGTCGCGTTCGCCTCGCTCGGCCGCATGATGGTCGTGCAGGAGGATGGCACGGCCTACCTCGATTTCTCACGCGCCGACGAAGCGGATCTCGCCGGGCTCAAGAAGTTCAAGTGCGAGATCTCGTACAAGCCCGGGGACGTTCCGGACGATCCAAAGCAAGTCCTCAAGATGGAAGCGGAGTTGGGCGACAAGCTCTCCGCTCTCACGACGCTCGCCCGTATTCACAAGATGATCGGCGGCGACGATGGCGTGGTTGCGCTCGTGGACATCGCACAGGCGATCCGCGAGGGCCGAAAACGTGCGGGGCTCGAATGAACGACAACGTGTTGGCGGCCGACGAAGACGCCATGTGGCGCGAAGACGGCGAGCGCAATGGCTGGACGATCCGCCCGGCCCCGTGGCCGCTGCGTCTCTGGGGCGTGCGCCACATCCGGTATTTCGTCCACGCCTGGAACGCGGAGAGCGCAGCCCTTGATTGGCTGCATGCCGGCATCGGGACCGGCCAGCTCCACCCGCGTGACGCCTGGATGCTTCACGCGATTCTCAAGGGATATGCGTGAGCAGTTTTCAAGCATTCATGATCGGCCTGCCGATCGTCGCGCTGATCATCGTGGTCGGCGCGTGGTTCACGACGAGGAATGACCGCTGGTGATCGTCAACCAAGGCATCACAGTTCTTGCGATCAGCTTCGACGCCAAGCCGCCGGCCGTGATGGTCGAAGGACCAGACGGCGCAGTGCAGATTTGCCCGGTCAAGAAGTGGTTCGCGGCCGGCGACCCGCCGCGCGAGGTAACGTCGCACCTGACCGCCGACACGGCGACGATCGAGGTGCTGGGTCAGGATGAGCACGGCTACGCTGCGCAGTCCCGGTATGACGTGAAGCTTCACGGCATCGGCCCACCGATCCACCGAAATGCCGATGGATCGTTCGGAGAGAAGGCGGGCAAGCGCCTTGAACAGCGCCTTGCCCGCGACGGTGCCCGCCTGCCGGGCGTGTTCGACAAGGAGGGTATGTCGTGAAGCGCATCGGTCTCGGGTTCGTCCTCGCCCTTCTGACGGCGAGCGTCGCCCTCGGTCAGGCTCGACCCCCGGCCCAGAGGACGGGACCAATCACGATCTTCGGGCCGGGCTCCACGGGCGACGTGTCCGCCATGTCGATCCTGCCGAAGCTCGGCAACCTGCAACGCCGGCTCGATGAGAAGCTTGGCGAGCTTCCCATGTCGGCCGAGGATTTTCGCGGCGGCTCATGCGGCGGGGCGAATGACGACACATGCGCGATCAAGGCGACTGTCGCGGCGGCATGTGCGGCCGGGACGGCAGAGGTCCGCCTGTTCAAGCCGGGCTACAAGATCAGCGACATGATCGAGCTGCCGGCTGGGTGCAACAGCGTGCATCTGCACGGCATCTCGGCCCAGGGAACGGTGATCACGTCCGTCGCTCTGAACAAGCCGATCATCCGCATGTCGGGCATCGGCAATCGCGTCAGCGACGTGCAGCTTGCTTATCAGGGCACTCCGGTCGACGGCGCGACGGCGCTCGATGTCGTCAACGCATCAAACCCGGTTGCGGACAATTTCATCACATACAACACGGCCGTTGGAGTAAAGATCTCCGGCGGGTCTGGTATGTTCCTGAACAATTATCAGTTGTTCAATCATAATGCAGCGGGAATATGGGCAGATAATACCGTCGATGTGTTCTCGAATAACGTAATTATCAACGCCGGAAACAATACAAACGCAGGGGCCGGTAACGTAAGACTGACCAATAAGGTCGAAGCGTTCGTGATGGTAGGCGCCGACATTCTTCTCGGCAAGTACACTCTTCTGACCGATGCGACAAACAACGCGCCGGCAAGCCGCCCGGCCTACAATAAGTTCATCGGTACGTTCTTCGACAGCGGGTTCTCAGGCTCGATCCTGAACAATACCGTTTTGACGGACTTCGTTGGGTGCTGGTTCTCCGGTGGGCGCGGCGACGGCAACGCCGACACCACCGCCCCGGGCCTGACGCTGAACAACACGAACGCCATATCGTTCACGGGCGGCACGCAGTTCTTCAACAATGGCTCGCATGGCCTGCTGATCAACTCGACCGCGCGCCGCACCGTCGTTGATGGCGCGCACATGCATTCCAACAGCGTCACGGCCGGGAGCGGCGCCGGAAACGGCATCACCGTCAACGGCGCGAAAGATTTCATCATCACCAATACGACGAGCGGCAACGATCTCTACCCCGGCGGTGCGCAGG
>Ga0208643_1000147_pt1 | contig 45219 bp, 76 predicted proteins | sample VirMetDEL_Nov_12_FD_184516 | JGI IMG/M metagenome (GOLD analysis project Ga0208643, IMG submission 184516) | Aqueous microbial communities from the Delaware River and Bay under freshwater to marine salinity gradient to study organic matter... | ecosystem: Environmental > Aquatic > Marine >...
CACCTTGCTGCAACATGTAGTTATAAACATCTAGAGATGCCTCGTTTAACTCTAGGTTATCGTCGTTAGGGTCAACCACAAAAGTCATTGGGTGCAAGTCTACTTCACCCTCTGACCCCTGCTTCTTATCCTCACTACGGCCACGCCAAACGTCAGGCACATAGAACTCAGGCTCATCATCAACATAACGACGACTGATCTCATTCCAACGTAGGAACTTATGTTTCACCAGTTGCCTAGCGACAAAGATGGGGGCCTTGATATGGAAGGATGCGAAGGCATGACCAAAAGGGCTGATGTGCTTATGCTTGGCTAGGTACTTGATTAGCTTGGTATCACGTTCAGCTAGGGCATTATCCGCATAATCACCAGATGGGTGAACTCGTAGTTCGAACTCACTCTTCTTGCCAAAGCTAACCCGTGCAGCATTAACTACTGATAGGTCACTGCCCATGTGGTCTACATATGTTGCTTTAATTTGTGTCATTAGGCTCTCCATAACTTCTTTTTACGTTTAATTCGTACTTTAGTCTCAGGCAGAAGGTCTAGGCGAGCCTTAAAAACTGGCTGATGTACTTGCTCACCCTTACCCTTTGATATTTTACCCAGAGGTACAAGTTCTTTAACCATTAGAATGGAACCTTTCCGTTTGCGTCTCTGGGGTCATTGAAGTAATTCTTAACGAGTAGGTCTGGGTAAGTGTGCTTAGTGCCAGTGACAGCCTCTAGCTCCTGTACCATAGTTGCTGGTAGGATACCTATGTCTCGTAGTTGCATCTCTAGTTCTAGTGTCATCGTCTTATCTCCCTGCGGGTGCTGTGTAAAATACGTGGTCACCTATGCGACCGTCTAAGTGGTAGTGATTCGCCCAGTAGGGTGAGACATAAGTAGCATGATAGTGGGTACTTGTCAAGCCTAATCTATCACCTTTTATAACTAATTTAGCTATTTTCTCAGCTATAACAATGGCTTGTACACCCTCAATTCCCTTAGTGTACTTACGGTAGTTGTCCGACATTCCATCGTGGGTGAATGAGAACTGGTAATCTTGGAACACGACACCACAAATTCCATCGGGCCATCGGTTACTTTCCACCCTATTCATTACGACATCAGCTACGGCCCTCTGGCCGTCTATTGGCTGATCTCTTGCCTCAAAGAATATAGCTGCCGCTAGGCACATCATCGGTGTCATTTAAGACCTCCTAACCAGTGGGTTACGTCATCGTGCGTATCATCAATCCCCATTAGTTAATCTCCACTACAGCGTCTTCGTGAAAGCACTTCCAGCTACTCTCAGCGACAGAATAAATAGGAACATACCCGTTAGCCTTCATTGTTTCACTGATGACACGACCCTTAGCATTGCCAAGGATATGTGATGCTGGGCGGAACAGTCCGTTTACCTTACGTTCGCTACCGTCCTTCTTGATGAAAGTAACGCTGGCAAACTTAGTGCCACGAGACTTAATTATATCACGTACTGTTGTGTTATTCATTGTGTTAGTCATGGTAGTTCTCCGTTTTAATTATTCGCTATAGGTACTGTACGCTACAAAAGAATCATAGTCAAGTACTTTTAACTCTTCTTTGCAAGTATTGTTAAGCTCTTCTGCTTTAGCCATAGCTTCAACCCTTGTATACATCTTACCAGTCTTAAGTGGTAGGAACTTAGGTTCGTCGTGATCTTCTACGTTTAGCATTGCGACAATATAGTTTTTCATGTGGTATCTTCCTTTAAGGTTATTGGTATTATTACTGTTAGTGTACTTTGTTTTTATTGTCAACAGGGCTACTAGACCAAGACTTAATTGACATCCAATCAAAGTTGTAGTTATTTCCTATGTGGTCAACCGCAGCCCAGTATTCTGCTGCCTCTCTCGACATCTCATCCCATGTCCATACGCAGGGGATATTACCTAGACGGAAGGTCTCAACCTTACCACAGTGGAACATCATCTCGACATCTACATCAATCAGTAGGACAGTGTAACGATCAGTCATTAGCGAATCTCCTGTGCTATTGCATCAAATACTTCTTCAATACCAAATCTATTCTTAACAATCGTCTGCTGAACTACATCCACCACAACATTTGCCCAGAGCATAAGCATACCATCAACTACGGCTTTTTGCATAGTACTCTCAGAAGAAAACCAATACACCAAGTTTTCCTGTTTTATTTTGTAAATCACCCTCTAATCTCCTTTGCTATTGTTTCACTGTATACCACCATAATTCCCACGGTGGGGTGTTAACTTATACGAATCACCGTACTTAATTCCCTCGGTGGGGTCAAGGGTCATTTTCCACTGGTGGTCTCTAATTCCCTCGGAGGGGTCATTTTCCACTGGTGGGGGGTCACTCTCATTTTCCACTGGTGGGGGTACGTGTGACAATTATGCAACTGTGACATTTTGGCAACACTTGGTGGAAGACATATTTGCAACACTTGACTCTGTTCGAAAAGTAATGTGCGACAATTATGCAACTGATTCGCTATAGCCGTCCTCTCCACCTTTTGCGACTGCGATTCGTGAAAATCTGGCCCTGAGTCATATAGTTTGGTGGACGTCAACCCCCCTTGTGACGTTTTGGGATTACTCTTTAGCATTGCCCCCGTTTTGGCGTTGCTTTTCTAGTAACTCTTTTAAGTGTTCTTTAAACATTGTTTGCCGTCCTTTATAATCAGCGTTACAATGGTATTGTTATAAGCGACCATATATATAATGACAACCCCATAAAATAATCTAATTTTGTACGTTTTACCTATTGCGAATCGTTTTGGGTTATTGCATAAAGTAGTTATTGAAACGCTGATAAGGAAATCACAACATGTCACAACGCAAACAAATCAAACGCCGCAACGAAAACCTAAAACTGGCTTTTGTTGTTCTTATGTCAATTCCAGCAATCGCTTCCGCCGTTGTGATTGCCGCCGCCGTTGGGGGTACGTTCTAATGTTAGCAGCTTTCGCAATCGTTGCCGTATCTTTCGCAATCCCCCTATCAATCGCAATCTGGTTTAATACCTAATTGACAACCGCCACCGAATCGCTTATAACATACTTATTGAAACGCCGATAAAGGAAACGACAACATGTCACTATTCGCAAAAATCACTCTTTTAGCATACTTCGGGATCGCTTGCTATTGCTTAGGCAAGTTTACATATCTCAATCAAGATGGCGCTGGAATCTTCGTGCCTCAAGTTGGCGGCTATTACGTTTCCTTTATTGAGGGGTCAAACTGATGGCACGTCAAACAATCATTCTATACCGTGGCCCTAGTCTTATTAATGGCAAGCCTATTGTGGCCCTTGCGCAATCCGAGTCTACCAACTCAAAGACTGGCAACATGGTGCAAACCTTTATCTTGTCGGATGAAATGGACCCGTTAACTGCAAGCCGTACTGGTGCTGATGAATCTATTTGTGGCGCTTGTCCACATAGAGGCACAGCAAACGACAACGACAAAGGCCAAGCGACAAATAGAACGTGCTATGTAACACTAACCCACGCCCCTCTTGGCAAGTATAAGGCACTGAAAAAGGGCGTATATGGTAACGCCGTGGCAAGCCGTCAAGAGATTGTGGCGTTTGGTGCTGGCAAGGGCGTCCGATTAGGTACGTATGGCGACCCATGCGCCGTAGATAGTAGCATATGGCAATCCCTGACAAGCCGAGCAGAATACCAAACTGCATACACTCATGGCGCTGTTAACCCATGGCCGCAAGGTATTATGACAAGCGCAGACAACGTGCCGCAAGCGCAAGCCGCTTGGGACAAAGGCGAAAGAACATTCCGAATCGTTGCCAGTGTTGCCGATATTATCAAGGGCAAGGAAATCTTGTGTCCTGCTAGTGAAGAAGCTGGACGTAAAGCAACGTGTGCCACATGCAAGTTATGTGGTGGCGCTAATATCAAGGCCAAGAGTGTGGCAATACCTGCCCACGGAACAAGCAAACGGAAAGCGAAGGAGTTAGTAGCATGACATACCGTATTGAATTATCAAGCCAAGGCGGCAAGCCATACGCATACCACGAACGCCCTAACCTTATGCAAGCGCATGACCTAGCCAACCGCCTACGCAAGCGCCATGCAACGCTTACAATCACAGTGAAGGAGTCAGACAATGGATAACGACACAAGAGTATATTTCACCATTATGTCAGATATAGAGTGCGAAACTGACATGAGTATTGAGGGTGTGAGTCTTCCCTGCGTCATGTTAGACGGCAAGTTGAAGGGTTTCGAGATTGTGTTGCAACGTGATTTCATTCTTAGGCGATTGAAGGAAGAACAGGGAGAGTCAGTTGGTTACATAGGGCGCTTTGGGAAGGTAACGGCAAAATGATTAAGTATGAAGTAAGAGTGTATGAGGATGGTACTAAGTTTTGGTTCTTAAAAGATAATCGTCATCGTGTAGATGGCCCTGCCATTGAGTGGGCTAGTGGTACTAAGGAATGGTACTTGAACGGTAAGCGTCACCGTGAAGATGGTCCTGCTATTGAGTATACCGATGGTGATGAGTCTTGGTACTTAAAAGGTGAGTATCTTACAGAGGAAGAACATAAAGCTAAGACTATCCCTACTGTAGAGATGACTATGGAGGAAATCTGTGAGGCCCTAGGTAAAAACGTAAAGGTAAAACGAAATGATTAAGTATGAAGTATTGGTAGATGTTGATGGTACTAAGCGGTGGTTCCTATACGATAAGCTTCATCGTGAAGATGGCCCTGCTATGGAGTGGGCTAGTGGTACTAAGGAATGGTACTTGAACGATAAGCTTCATCGTGAAGATGGCCCTGCTATGGAGTTTGCTAATGGTACTAAGTGGTGGTACTTAAACGATGAGCAACTTACAGAAGCAGAGCATAAAGCTAAGACTATCCCTACTGTAGAGATGACTATGGAAGAAATCTGTGAGGCCCTAGGTAAAAACGTAAAGGTAAAACAACGTGATTAAATATGAAGTAGGTGCTAAGAGTTTCGCTTACCTTACCCAATAGGTTTTCTAAGTGTTGGGGTCGTGGGTTAAATCTTGCGACTCCAATGTGTTACGTGGTGTTATAATGTAACAACAGGGGCAGAATGTTATAATGTAACAGTGGCGAATCATATATAGGTTGTGGGCGACTCGCTCTCTCTCTGTCAATGTTTTCTTTTGTAATACCAATGCTTTATGCCAATGTGTTGCACAAATGTCACACTAATGAGATGGTTTAATGTTAAACTACTTTAGAATCATCACGAATTGTTACAACATGCAATAAACCTACGTCAACCCCTTGACTTTATCGTGGGACCCTCCAGATCATACGAGGGTGATTCGTTGCGGCCCGTTAACACCATATATATCCAAAGGAAAGATTTACTTTTAGGTTTACCAGAAAAATAAAAATAAGCTACTCCCCCACAATGTTTCACGCCAATGTTTCACACCAATGATATAAGCCAATGTGTTGCAAAAATACAACAAACGACAAAATAATGACGTATTACCTAAACTTTCTTTCTTTAGATTTCAACCACTTAGAAATTAGTTACCATTCTACCTGTTACAAACTGTGATTTATGTCCCTATAGTATAGTAGAGAGAGAGATACTTAAGTATTAACTATAGTATTTCACTACTAATTATTAACTGGTAAGTAATTGAACTTAAGTTTTGAACATAAGTTATTTCTATTAGTTATTGATACAACTAGATCAACCAAGACGTATGTGTACAACTTAAGTTTACTGCTACAAGGTCTTGCCGATGATCTTAAAGTATTTATTGTATTGTCGTTATGTAGTGTAGAATCTGTTCTACCCACTTAAGTTACCTTTTTATTGTCGTTAAGCCCGTAGGGCGGGAACCATCATCATGGCTGAACAACTTAAATATAGTAAGCTCGTAGAGAAGCACATCTTGGAGTGTATTCAAGGTGGTATTCCTATTCGTCAGATGATTGCTTCTATGCAGCACCTACAGGAAGCACCTAAGTCTTTATCTACTATGTACAAGTATTATGGGTCGTTCATTGAGATGGAACGTGCTAAGATTAATGGTGCTGTAGGTAAGCGTGTAATAGACCAAGCATTGTATGGTGACGTACAGGATGGCATTACATGGAAGAGCCAAGAGTTATTCTTACGCTCTAAAGGTGGATGGTCTCCACAGAATACAGTTAACGAAGTTGACCAAGAGACTGATCCCGAACTTGATGTCTCAGCAGCAGATCAGCTTATGAACCTTTTAGGATTTGATACTGATGAACCCGACCCAGAAGAGAATAACGGCTGATACTCTTAGACAGCTACCACCAGCTAAGGTCAAACAGCTATTCACTCAGCTAGGACCAGCTAAGGTAGACGAGTTACAGCATGATTGGTCGTTCTGGGGTAGAGACGCACAGTTTCCTCCTACTGACAATGAGTGGAATACATGGTTAATCAGTGCTGGTCGTGGTTTCGGTAAGACACGTTGTGGTGCTGAGTGGGTACGACAACAAGTCAAGGATGGACATAAGCGTATAGCTTGTGTAGCATCTACTAACTCTGACATTGAACGTGTTATGGTTAAGGGTGAGAGTGGCTTCTTATCGGTATGCTGGAAGCATGATAAAGACAACAAAGGTAAGCATATGGGCTTTCCTGAGTGGTCACCTACCAAGCGGTCCTTAAGTTGGGCCAATGGTGCAAAAGTAGAATTTTACTCGGCTGAAGAGCCTGAGCGTTTACGTGGTCCACAGTTCTCCGCTTCATGGTGTGATGAGCTTGCTGCGTGGAACAAAGATATAGACACATGGCAGATGCTTCAATTCTGTCTACGTCTAGGTAAGCACCCTAGAGTGTGCGTTACAACAACCCCCAAACCTACCAAGTTAATGCGTGAGTTACTTAAGAACCCTAAGACTATTGTTACAAGTGGTTCTACGTTTGATAATGCTGCTAACCTAGCTGATACATACCTTGTTGCTGTTAAGGAGCAGTACGAGGGAACACGTATTGGTAGACAAGAACTTTACGCTGAAGTCCTAGAAGAAGCTGAAGGCGCTCTGTGGACTACGGCTATGTTAGATGATAATGCTATTAAGCATGAAGACTTGCCTGACTTAGCTCGTATTGTCGTTGCACTTGATCCTGCTGTTACCTCTAACGCTGAGAGTGACATGACAGGGATTGTCGTTGCAGGTATTGACATCAACGGTATTGCTTATGTCCTTGGTGACTACACTGATAGGCTATCCCCACAGGGTTGGGCCTCTAAAGCTATTCAACTATATAATTACTACCAAGCTGACCGTATCGTAGCCGAGGTCAATCAGGGTGGTGACATGGTTAAGACTACCATTCATGGTGAGGACGATAGTGTATCCTACAAGGCTGTAAGAGCCTCTCGTGGGAAGTTCGCTAGAGCCGAGCCAGTATCTGCATTATACGAGAGGGGACTTGTTAAGCACGTCTCTAATCCTCCTGATGGTGCATCACTGAATGAACTTGAGACACAGATGAGAACGTGGGAGCCATTAGGTCGAGTTGGCTCTCCTGACCGCCTTGACGCTATGGTGTGGGCAATTACAGACCTTTCCTTGAACGGCTACAGTAAACCCCAACTAACCCTCGCTTATTCTAGTGCTAAGGGCTTATCTAAGTAAAAGGCAATAGACAAATGGTTAAGAAGCTCTCAGAAGCAGCCGCTAAGGCTACGTTAGGCGTAGCTGGCGACAATACACACAACGGTCAAATCCGTGCTGATGAGTTTCTTCCTGAGTTACGTGGTAAGAAGGCCATCCGTAAGTATCGTGAGATGCGTGATAATGATGCTACCATTGGTGCTGTCATGTATTCCGTTGAGCAAATCCTACGTGATGTTAACCTACATGTAACTGCTGTTAACGATAGTGATGCCGCTAAGGCTGAAGCTGAGTTTGTTAAGAGTGTTCTTGACGACATGGATCATACCCTAGACGATCACATCTCAGAAGCACTGTCTTATTTGTCGTATGGCTTCGGTTGGTTTGAGGTTATCTACAAGCGTCGAGTTGGACCTACAGAGCGTTCTGATAAGAAGCACTCTAAGTACACTGATGGACGCTTAGGCGTTAAGAAGATTGCTGCCCGTGCGCCTTGGACTATTAGTAAGTTCGATGTCAACCAGAAGACTGGTGATGTCTTAGGTATTGAGCAAGAAGTAGGATTTATGAATGGTAAAAACTACATTCCTGCCAACAAGTCTATCTACTATAGAACCACTTCTCTTAACGGAGACCCAAGTGGTCGTTCTATTCTCCGTAACGCTTATACTTCTTATGAGTATCTTAACAATCTACAAGCTATCGAAGCTATTGCAGTTGAACGTGAACTCGCAGGTATTCCTGTTGCTCGTATTCCTGCTGAGTATCTTTCTGGTGACGCCTCTATCGCCCAGTCAGGTTTCGTCAACAACTTGCAGCAAATCCTACGGGACGTTAAGTTCAACGAGCAAGGATACATTATCCTGCCTTCCGACACCTACCCAGATAAAGACGGTGCCCCTTCCAGCACAAGATTAGTTGACATCGAACTGATGGCTTCTAATGGTAAGCGTAACATCGACATTAACCCAATCGTTAGCCGTTACCAGCACGACATTGCTCGTTCTGTGCTTTCTGAGTTTCTTCTTCTTGGTACGTCAGGTGGTTCTTACGCCTTGTCCAAGTCGAAGACAGACCTGTTCCTCCGTGCGCTTGAGAGTTACATCCAAGCTATTGTAGATGTTCTTAACAAACAGTTGGTCGAACGTCTGTGGCAGTTGAACGGTCTGAATTATGACCTGATGCCAACTATTGAAGCTGGTGACGTTGCTCCACACGATCTTCGTGAGATTGCTTCGTTCCTTCGTAACCTTAATGGTGCTGGTATTGATGTGTCGTCTCACCCAGAGGTTATCAAAGACCTTATGGATATAGCTGACTTAGAGTATGACCAAGATGTAGGTAAACCTGACACAGTTGAGGAAGAAGCGTAATGCCAACTTTAGGTAATCGTGTATTTGACAATGGCCTAACAGTCCTTAACACAGAAGCAAATAAACTTTTGATTACATCACAAGAGGCATCCACCTTTGCAGAGGCTAATAGCACTTATGCTTTAGGTAACACGACGACACTTTCTATCGCTGCCCCATCAGATAGGTCAGGTGGTGGACGGGAAGTAGTTGCAGCAGCTATCAGTGACGGTTCAGTTACAGGGAACGGTACACCAACACACTACGCTGTGGTAGACACTGTAAATAGCCGCCTTCTGGCAACAGGTTCTTTGACTACAAGCCAGTCGGTAGCCTCTGGAAACACTTTCTCACTAGGATCGTTTACTATTGGTATCCCTGATCCTGCATAATAAGGGTTATGGGTTATGACCAGCAGGATTTTACAAGAAGACAGTAGCTTAATACTCACACAAGCTAATGGTCCTATAGTTAATGAAAATTACATTGGTTCTGATGGATTTTCTACTGGTGTACCAGAGGTTGATACAGCAACGATAGACCAAAGTAACTCTTTCGGTGCTAACGACATCCTAACGGGTAGACCTGATGTAGAAGATGCAACAGACCCTAACGTAATATATGAACAGGTGGTACAGCAGATGTTTGGTGGTTGGCCTAGACGATTATACGATCATACAGAGATTGCTATCTCTAGGGGTCATGCAGAGGGCTACAGACTTTTATATAAGTTTGGTTATAACCCAGATGTAAATGGTGCTGAAGAGACTGTCTGGGCAGAGGGTGGAAACTACCCTTGGTTAGATAATGCAGTAACAATGTTTGTTAGTAGCTCTAGTGCAAACGATACAAGTGGTGGAACAGGCGCTAACACTATCCTGATCCAAGGTCTTGATGAAGACTACAATGAGATTGAAGAGACTGTAGTTCTCAACGGTCAAACACAAGTCGCTACTCAACTCTCATACTTAAGAGTTTATAGGTCGTATGTTACACTGGCTGGCTCTGATGGTACATCGGGTGGTACAATATCTATTGCATCCTCTGGGGCTACTGGTGGTGTTCCTAATGGCACAGTGTACGCAAGCCTTGCTCTAGGTAACCAGACGCAGATTGCTGCATATACAGTACCTGCTGGTTACACTCTGTATGTAGATGAGATCAACTTCACTGCTGCGTTAAACATAGCTAACAAGAGAGTTAATGCCAGCTTTCACACTCGTAAGTTTGGTTCAAATGTGTTTACAACCAACTTTATTAACGTACTTCAAAGTAGCCAGCTTAAGCAGTTGTTCAAGTACCCTCAGCCCTTTGCAGAGAAGACTGATCTTGAGTGTAGGGTTTCTACTAACACAAGTAATAACCCAATCGCAGCCTCCTTTCAAGGCGTACTTATCAAAAATGACTAATAAGGTATCCCAATGAACATTCTTAAAGCCCAATACGCTAATGATGTCTTTACAACTGAAGCTGAAGCCATCTCTCGCAGTATGGACTTGGGGCTTGACGGTGTTACTCACGTATCTGACTACAATGGTCAAGCTGTGTTTATGCCAGCAGCAAGCCATGAGGCTTACCTAGCCTTCTATGAGCAGGGTGAGGCAGGGGATGAGCCACAAGAGCCTTCAGTGGACCGTATAGAGGCTCTCAGGGCTATTGTAGCTGAAGTGATAGGTAAGAAGATGACAAAGAGCATTGAAGGTAAAATCCTCAAGACCGACGACGAACAGCGTCTGGTCTATGGTTGGGCCTCAGTAGTAACCGAGAACGGTGAAGCTGTAGTAGACCGCCAAGGGGATGTTATCGAAGCTGACACTCTTGTGAAAGCTGTTAACGAATTTATGGAGCATGTGCGGGTTGGCAAGGCTATGCACACAGGGGAGCAGGTTGGTGTAGTAGTACACTCTCTCCCGATCACTAAAGAAATTGGTGATTCTCTTGGTATCCAGTCTGATCGTGAAGGATGGGTCGTTGCTTACAAAGTATTCGATGATGCTGTCTGGGATATGGTCAAATCTGGTGAACTCGCTGCGTTCTCTATAGGTGGACGTGCTATTAAGGAGGAAATCTAACTTTGCCTAATCTCCTAAAAAACTTGCACCTTGAAGAACTTTCCCTAGTGGATCGTCCAGCCAATGCTCAGGCAATGGTTAGTCTCTTTAAGCGTGACAATTCCGAAGAGGAAATTACTAAAATGAATGAAGAAATGGAAGCCAAAGTAAAGGCATACATGGATGACAAGGGCTGTGGACGTGAAGAAGCTATGAAAGCTCTCGACATGAAAACAGAAAAGGCTGAAGAGGCTTCTGAAGAAGTTGCTGAGAAAGCTGAACCTGAGTTTGATGTAGAAGCACTTAAAGCTGACTATGACCGTGTAACTGCTGAGAACGAAACTCTTCGCAAGGGTCTTATCGAAGCTGGCTACGTTATCAAAGCTGATGCTATCGAAAAGAAAGCTGAAGTTGAGATGATGGAAGTTGAAGGCGAGATGGTCGTTAAGTCTGACATCCCAGCCCCAGTTCTTAAAGCACTTGAAGCTGCTGATGTAGCCAAGCGTGAACACGAAATCGAAAAAGCTGACATTGAGTTGACTAAACGTGCTGGTGATACTCTCCCACACTTTGCAACTGATGTAGCTAAATCTCTCGTAGCTAAGTTCTACGAAGATGAAGCAATTATGGAAGCTCTTAAGGCCGCTGATGCAGCTTTTGAAGCAGCCATGCAAGAATTTGGTAAGTCTGACGTAGACGGCGAGTTCGCTACTTCTGCCGACAAACTAGATGCACTCGTAAAGTCCTACATGGACGACAACCAACTGAAAAAGAGCGATTACCACAAGGCTTATGCTGCTGTAGCTAAGACCGACGAAGGTAAGACACTCATTAATAAATCCTACAAAGGGGAATAATCATGGCCGTTATGCAATCTCGTGATAACCGCACATTCATTGCTGGGGAAGACCTATCCGCAGCACAATTCAAATTCGTAACTCTAGAAGCTGACGGTCAAGTTGATCTTGCAGATGCTGCTGGTGAAAACGCTATCGGTGTTTGCCTAGTAGGCGCTGCTGCTGGTAACGCTGTGACCGTATGTGTCTCAGGTTCAGTAATGGTAGAAGCTGGTGGCACGATTGCTGCTGGTGCTGCTGTACAAACTGGTGCTGATGGCACTGCTTTGGCTGCTGCAACTGGTGATGTTGTACTTGGTTACGCCCGTGAAGCTGGTGTAGATGGTCAAATCATCGAAATCGAAATGATCCAAGGCGGCAACGTAGCAGCCTAATCTAGCATTTAAAGGAAATTATAATGCCACTATTGACCCCATCCGCAGTACATATCGACCAACCGTTGTCAAACTTGACACTGGCCTATGTACAAGAGCAAACAAACTTTGTTGCTGATAAAGTATTCCCAGTTGTTGGTGTACAGCGTCAGTCTGACAAATACTACATCTATGACCGTGCGAACATGAACCGCTCTGGTGACGTTAAGAAACTAGCGCCACGTACAGAAGTTAACCGCATTGGCATGGCAATCTCCAACGCTGCTTACTATGCTGACGTATATGGCATCGGCATGGACTTCGACGAGCAAACTATTGCTAACGAAGATGCTATGTTGGAAGTTCGTGCAGCAGGTGCGCAAACACTTATCAACCGTGTCTTGATTGAGCGTGAAGAGCAGTTCGCTTCCTCATTCTTCTCAGCAGGTGTATGGACTACTGACGTAACTCCAGCAAACTTGTGGTCTGACTACACGAACTCAACACCAATTTCTGATGTAACTGCTGGTCGTCGTACCATGCAACTTAAATCAGGTGGCTTCAAGCCAAACACAATGGTTATTGGTAAAGAAGTTCGTGACGTTCTGATTAACCACCCAGACATCCTTGCACGTTTGAACGGCGGCGCAACTGTAACAAACACTGCTTTGATTACAGATGCTAAGTTGGCTGAAATCTTTGAAGTAGAAAACCTCTACGTCATGGAAGCTGTCAAGAACGGTGCTGTAGAAGGTCTAGCAGAATCTAACGCCTTCATCGGTGGCAAGAACTGCTTGTTGGTACACACACCTCGTGCATCAGGTCTTATGACACCAGCGGCTGGTTTGACATTCGCTTGGAACAACATTCCAGGTGTTAACAACTTGGGTATCACAGTAGAGTCATTCTCTGACGATGCTTTGAAGCGCCAGCAAGTTGCAGAGCATATTCAAGTTAAAATGGCATACGACATGAAAGTCGTCGGTGCTGACTTGGGTTACTTCTTCGAAGACGTAATCGCTTAAGCTACTTAAACTAAAGGGGAACCCTGAGCATAGTCTTGGGGTTCCACCCAATCATAAAAGAACATAACAGTATTCATATAATGGAGAGTCCTATGCACCCCACACACTTGGGTTGGCAGGTCGATTGGCCTGTATTCGTTAAGCTACCTTTGTTAGCTGACAGTAAGAATTGGAAACGTGGAGAACACTTTAACTGGTTAGAGCGAGGTATGCAGCAAGATAAGATTGCTACACTGTACGCTTCTGGTTATTTGTACCACAACACAGAACTAGAGGTTCAGAGTAAAGTTGGAGATCGACTATCTGAACTAGCAGGAAAAGAACTAGAGACTTTAGTTAACCTCCTTAATGCTGAGGTTAAGTCTCGTACATCAAGTACCGCAGAGTTTGAGACTAAGAAGTGTAAGAAGTCTAAGATTGATGATAAGCAACGTGGTCTTGTTCGTCGTTTCTTAAACAGCAACCGCTGGGTCACAGAAGACTTCTACGAGATTAGAGACAAAATTCTAGACTAATAAAACCTATTTGGAGACGACTATGAGTTGGTCATATGATCCCACAGACTTGGATACTACTACGGCTTCTGGTCGTCTCAACACAGTTAGACTTTTAGTTGGTGATACTGATACTATCGACCAACAGGTACAAGACGAAGAGGTTACGTTTGCTCTTTCTGAGAGTGGCAACAACGTGTACTACTCTGGTGCTTGGATTGCCCGTGCTATTGCCTCTAAATACTCCCGACAAGTTACTACGCAGCTTAGTGGTGCCTTAAGTGCTGACTACTCCGACTTAGCCAAGCAGTATAAGACCCTAGCAGACAGCTTAGAGTACCAAGGTAAGACAGCAGGTGCTTCGGTAGGTGTATTAGCTGGAGGTATCACTAAGAGCGGCATAGAGGCTGTGAGAGCTAACACTAATCGTGTTGAAGGCTCTTTCCGTAGAGATCGTTTCAAGAACCCACCGAGCTATCAAACCCCAGAGTATGAATAAGGAGTAAGACATGTCATTTCGCTCCTTTGACTTACTTAACCTCGTAAGAGATTTTGGTGAAAGCCTTACTCTACGGAAGGTTACTACGGCTGGTGCATATAACCCAGCTACAGGTGCTGTAGATAACTCAGCCACAACAGACTACACTGTCACAGCTTACCTCTATGATTATAACGTAGGTGTTCTTGCTGGTAATGATGAGGTAGTACGTGGTAGACGTAAGTGTGTTATCTCAGCTTTAGGACTAGCTGCTGTCCCTGACTTCGATGACCTTATTATTGGTAGTGGGGATGCTGTAAAGATTACTTCTGTTATCTCAATCTTCTCTAATGGTAGTGCTGTAGGTTACATCTGTGACGTGGGAGAATAACCCATGAAAAGCAAAACGGTTAAGGTCATGCCATCTTTCTACAAGAAAATGGAGCAGCTTGAAGTTGAGATAGAAGATGCACTCAAGAGTAAGCTGATGAGAATTTCTAGTGAAGCTGTTAACTTTTCACCCGTAGATACTGGTTCTTATGTAACCTCCTTCTCAATTTCTACTGGTGCTGGTCGCCCAAGAGGTAGGTCATCTGACAATAAACCTAAAGGTCAAAACGAACAGTCTATGAAAGACTTGGGTTATGACCAGTTGGTGTCAGACATAAACAAATTAGACTTGTTAAACACAACTAGCTTTACTTTTAGAAATGGCTCTCCTCATGCAGAGGCTGTAGAACATGGTAAAAATGCTAGTGATGGTACAGGTAAGACTTGGGCCAAGTCGAACATGTCTGGTGGATATAAAGTCTTCGCAAAGATAAGGAACTTACATGGCTAGTATCCAGAATGATATTCGGGCCGCACTTGAGAGCCACTTAGCTGGAACATCAGGTCTCCCCTCAATAGCCTATGAGAACGTAGCCTTTGAGCCAACAACAGGTACTAGCTTCCTTAAGGTTCAGTACCTCCCTACAGCTACACGACCTGCTGTAAGAGGATTAAACCCGCAGTTAAGATACCAAGGTATTTTTGCTGTAACAGTCTTCACCCCCGAAGGTAAAGGTCCAGCGGCAGCAGACGACTATTCAAATAAAGTAATAGACGCCTTCGCAGCAACTACTGACATCTCGTTTACGAATGGTGATGCAGAAACAATTAAAGTGTCTATTGACTACGCTGAAAGACAGCAAGGTATTATAGATAGTCCTTGGTACTTTGTTCCGATCAATATCGGCTGGTACATCTACAAATAACTTCCTATAGGAGAAACATTATGGCCTTTGCACAGGGTTCACGCTCCAGTCTGTCTTTCATCGTAGAATCTACGTTTGGTACGACACCTGCTGGCAACTTCACTAACCTTCCTTTCAGCACACACTCTCTTAACCTAACTAAAGATCGTGTAGCTGGTAACGACATCCAAGCTGACCGTATGCCTCGTGTAGACCGTCACGGTAACCGTCAAGTAGCTGGCGACATTGCAGTTGATCTACGTGATGCTGACTACGATGCTTTCCTAGAATCAGCTATGCTTAACACTTGGGCTACTGACGTACTAAAGGTTGGTACCACACCTAAGTTCTTCTCTATCGAAGATTATGCTGCTGACATTGACCAATCTCGTGTGTTCACAGGTTGCTCAGTCTCAAGCATGGCTATTTCCCTCGCCCCTAACCAGATGGTAACAACTACCTTCAGCATGGTTGGTAAGGACATGGTTATCAGTGGTACAGAGAAGACACAAGATGCTGCCTCTGGTGCTGCTCCATTCGATGCTTACTCAGGTGACATTGCAATCGGTAACGTAGGCGGTTCTTCTGCTGTAGCTATCGTAACTAGCCTAGACTTCACACTGAACAACTCTTATGCACCCACATTCGTCATTGGCGATGATAGCGCACCTTCCCTTGAGTATGGTCGTGCAGAAGTTGAAGGTACACTAACAGCTTACTTTGAAGATGCGTCTTTGATTAACCGCTTCTTGAACGAGACTGAAACTGAGATTGAAGTATCTGTAGATGATCCTACAGGTGGCAACTCTTACACATTCTTGTTCCCTAAAGTTAAAATTAACTCTGCTGATGTTGGTGTCGATGGCCCAACTAGCCGCATGATCTCTATGTCCTTTGTTGCTCTGTATGATGCGACAGAAGGTACTAACCTTAAGATCACACGCCCAGCATAAAAGAATACCTAGCTAGGTACGTGGAGGCTCTGAGTCGGGTCGGGGTCTCCACACTTTAACCACCCGACATAATCCCCTGACAAACCCATAAAGGAAATCCCGATGGACCTTAAAGACCTGACACCGAAATTAGACGATATTGTTGTAGAGATCAAGCACCCAACTACAGGTGATATTCTTAAGAATGACGATGGCACACCAATGACTATTACAGTCCTTGCGCCTCACTCTAAAGAGTATAAGAAGCTGCAACATGAGCAGATTAGCAAGCGACTAAAGAAAGCACAAAAGAGTAAGTCTCAAGACGTTGACTACTCTGACATTGAAGAGGCTACCCTAGAGGTTCTATCTAAAGCTACGAAGGCTTGGGATATTACATTCGGTGGAGAGAAGCCTAAGCTGTCTGTCGCTAAAGCTAAGAACATTTACGATGAAGTGTTCTGGATCAAGAACCAGATTGAGGAAGAGGTATCTGACTCGCTGGATTTTATGAAGGTCTGATTTGTGAGTTAGTTGAGTGGGCTGAACACCAGTTCAATCTCAACAAGCCAGATCAGAACGGAACTACAGAACGAGAACATCTTGAACAAGTAGAGAGGCAGATTGGACGTAGAGTAGAAGCATTGGAACCCCCGACACCCTTCCCTGTGCTACTATCCCATGTCTGGTCTGCCTTTATTAGTTTAAGCTCCAGCAGAGGTTCGGGCATGAATGGCCCATTACCTATAAGCTACGAGCAGATTAAGGCTTGGAAAGAACTAACAGAAACATCTATCTCGCCTTGGGAAATTGAGGCTATAAAGAGACTTGATTTAGAATACTTGAGGGTGGCAAATGGCTGACATTAAAATTATAGTGGATTCGTCTGATGTTGTTACCGCAGACAACAGAATAGAGAATCTAGGTAAATCTGGTTCTGTAGCTGAGAAGGGTATTAGCAAAGCAGCTAGGGGTGTAAACCAGTTCGGTACGGTTGCCAAGAATGGTGGCAAGAAACTAAATACTTTTAACATGCAGTTACAGCAAGGTGGTTACCAGCTACAGGATTTCGTGGTCCAGTTACAAGGTGGCACTAGCTTCTTCACTGCGTTTGGCCAACAGGGTTCTCAGTTTGCTGGTGTGTTTGGTCCCCAAGGTGCCGTAATTGGTGCTGTCATTGCTATCGGTTCTGCTGTGGGTGGCATGGCTTACAAGATGTTAAATGCTGGAGATGACGTTAGAAATCTAGAGCAAGCTATGTCAGATTTGGAGGACAGCGTATCTTCATATGCCTCAGCAACAAAGAAGGCAAGTGAAGGCACTTCCTCTATAAGAGAAGAGTTTGGCTACACCTCAGTATTATTACAAACTATCGTAAGAGACTTCGAAGAGTTGGCTAGAATAAAGGCTTTGGATCAGGTAGGTAAGGCTGTATCTAGGCTCAGGGTTGACCATTTAAATGGCTTTCAAGGAGACCTTGAGAACATTGCAGACCTATTAAACTTGGACGGGTGGTTTTCTGCGGCCAGTGATGACGTAGCGCAGTTTGATGGCCTCCTTAAGGGTTTAGAGGACACGTCTCGTTCCTTAAAGAGTAGGTTGGAGAGTGCAGTATCCCTTAGAGATATAATTCTTGAGAACTCTGGCGGTCTTAAGAATATGACGGACCTGCAACGACCTTTTTACGAACAACTCCTTTCTACAATAAAGCAGATGGAACTTCTAAGTAAGACTATTGACAAATCCTCTGATGCAAGCAAGCGGCAGAATGAGTACATTAAAGAGATGAGTGACCTTTTCACAGAGGTCAGTTCTGGATACATGTCTGTCGCTGCTAGTCAAACAACCTTAAACTCTCAAGCTGCCGATTACATAAGTAAGATGACTGAGGTTTTTGAGCTTTCTAGTCAGCTAAAAGAAGAGCTTGGGGAAGCTGCCTTTGAAGCCCTAAGACTAGCTAATGTTGATATGGCATCTGGAATTGATGCGGCTACAAAATCCGCAGCAGAACTGGCTGCACAGATGGGCGTAAGCCTTGAAGTGGCCCTTGCTTTACAAAACTTAGGGGCTACAACAGATAACAAGTTTATGAGTATGTACGAAGGCGGCAAGTTTGGTGCTGCTGGTGGAACGGGTTTCCGTGATACAGAGTATTCTAACTTGTTGGATAAAGTTAACAACCCCAAAACATCTAGTACATCTGGTGGAGCTAAAGAATCCCCACAAGATAAACTAGCCAAGTACCTGCAAGGAAAGCAACAAGAGCTTGAGCTTGAAAAGCAACTTGTAGGTGTCTTCGACGAAGAACGACAAATACAGACTGAGTTGTTTAATATACAGAATGACTACAAAGGTGTAATTACAGATAACCAAGCTGAAGAGCTTCAAGGCACACTTCGCCAGATTGAGGCTGAGAAAGAACGTCAAGTGGTTCTAGAGGAAGTTAGAGCAGATCAACAACGTCTGCAAGATACTATTACCTCTAGTATGGAAAATGGTTTCATGGCAATGATTGATGGCACTATGTCAGTCAAGGAAGCCTTTAAGCAAATGGCTGCTGACATTATCAAAGAACTTATGCGAGTTTATGTCGTACAGCAAATGGTCAACGCAGCTAAAGGGTTCTTTGGCGGTGGTGGTGGCCTCTTCGGTGGAGCAAGCTGGTCTGCTAACGGAGATGTTGTTGGTAGCTCAGGTATTCAAGCCTACGCTGATGGAGGTGTCGTCAACAGCCCAACTATGTTTAAGCATGGTGGTGGACTTGGTGTTATGGGTGAAGCTGGACCAGAAGCTATCATGCCACTTAAACGTGGTGCTAATGGTAAGCTAGGTGTTCAGATGGAAGGTGGCGGTGGACAGAACGTAGTTATCAACCAGTCATTCAACTTCCAAGCTAATGGTGACGACAGTGTTAAGAAGATCATCGCACAAGCTGCACCACAGATTGCTCAGATGACTAAGAGTTCTCTACTCAATGATCGCCGTAGAGGTGGCGCAACTAAAGCTGCATTTGGCTAAAGGAATAACAATATGGCACTAAGCTATCCATTAGATACCCCAACGTCTATTGGGATTGAGAGTATTGAGTTACGTGCTGTAAACGCTGTAGCTACCTCTCAATCTCCCTTTACCTTCAAGCAGCAGATCATCTCTCATGGTGGTCAGAAGTGGGAAGCCTCAGTTACTATCCCTTCGGTACACCGTGATAAGGCTGCTCAGTGGAAAGCTATGTTAGTTGGACTTAGGGGTCCAGTTGGTACATTCCTACTGGGTGACCCTGACTATACTACACCACAGGGTACTGTTAGCTCTTGTACTCTGACTGGTAGTGCTGGTGAAGATACGGTTACTGTTGTTATGACTGGCACACTAAAGGCTGGTGATTACATTCAGCTAGGCTCAGGGGCATCAGCTAAGTTACATCAAGTACTACTAGATCAAGATGGTGATGGTATCTTAGAGATATGGCCTGCACTACGGTCTAATTATACTGATGAGGCTGTTACCTTCAACTCACCAAAGGGTGTATTTAGGTTAGCTACAAATATGACTTCATGGTCAATAAACAATGCGTCAACATACGGCATCTCGTTTGAAGCTGTTGAAGCTGTGATATAAGGATTACACTACTATGGCTGACAAGAAGATTACTCAACTTAATAATATCACTGGCGCTAACCTTGTTGACGCTGATGAGTTTGTCGTTGTTGACATCTCAGCGGATGAGACTAAGGCTATTACACTTGGTGAGCTAAAAGAAGCATTTGATGCTGGCTCAGGCTTTGTCCGTGTAACTGGCGACACTATGACGGGTGACTTAACGGTACCTAATGTTATCACTTCTGGTAACGTAGATGGTCGTGATGTATCAGTGGATGGTACAAAGTTAGACGGTATTGAGGATAATGCTGACGTAACTGATACAACTAATGTAACTGCTTCTGGTGCCTTGATGGACAGTGAGGTAACAAACCTTGCTCAAGTTAAGTCTTTCGATAGTTCTGATTATGCCACATCTGCTCAAGGTACACTAGCGGACAGTGCGGTACAGCCCGAAGATTTAGCTACGGTTGCCACCACTGGGGCTTACAGTGACTTAACAGGTACGCCTACACCCTATGCCAACTCTGATGTAGACAACCACCTTAATGTAGGTACAGCAATTACTGGTGAGTACCTTTCATGGAATGGCGCAGACTATGATTGGGCTACAGTACCAGCGGGTTATTCTGACTCTGATGTAGACACTCACCTTAATGTAAGTACAGCAACATCAGGTCAAGTTTTGTCGTGGACAGGAGTAGACTACGATTGGGTAGATGATGTAGGAGGGGGTGGGTTATTTAAAGGTGACAACGGCACGGTTGGTACAGCCACTGGTGCAGCCGACATCTTCCGCATCAATGAGCAGACCCTCAACACAAACACAACTATTGACGCAGATGAAAACGCAAGTGCAACTGGCCCATTGGCTGTAGCATCAGGTGTTACTCTGACTGTCACAACTGGAGGGAACCTTTCAATAGTATGACTTGGAATATTCCCATAAAGCCTGATGATGCTTGCATACAGTATTTAACTAGCAACTATCGTTACGATGCTCTTACTGGCCTTTTTTATTGGATCAAAGATGGCGGGACAGGTAAGTCAAAGCACTTTTCTGGTGACGCTGTATCTGGCAAGTTCGGCGGCGGATACCTAAAGCTCTTTTCTGGCTCACGTTATCTCAATGCTTCTCATGTTGCTTGGTGGTTTGCACACGGAGAATGGCCTCCGCAAACTGTAGATCATATCAATAGAGACCCGCACGACAATCGCATTGAGAACCTTAGACTTGCTGATGCGTCGGTACAGTCAAACAACCGTAGAGGTTGGAATGCGGAAGGTTTGCCAAAAGGCGTTCAGCGTAGAGGTTCTCGCTTTCGGGCATATAGAAACAAGACACACCTTGGCGTTTTTGATACAGTAGTAGAAGCCAAGCAAGCATATGAGGGCGCACATGTCTGATATTAGAGCAAATACGATAAGTGATGCGGCTGGCACTGGCCCCATCGACTTGTACAAACAGAGTGCTGCGAAGGCTTGGTTTGACCACACCCAAACATCAATCAACCTTAGCTTTAACCTTTCTTCTATTTCGGACGAGGCTACAGGTTTGGTCAGGGGTAACTACACAAGTCAAATGGCTAGCGCCCATAACCCCTTGTACAGTAGCAACATGAACACCCGTTCGGGTGATCCCCAGAACTACTCAAGTGGTTTTGCATCAACCTCAACCTCAACTTTTTACTATATGGAGAGGGAAGCTTCTACTGGTGTGGCCCATGACATGTATAGGATGGGTGGCGGAGTAGGGGGGGACCTAGCATGAGTACATTAAAGGTCACAAACATCCAAGCTACGGGTGAAACAGCTAGTCGTGCAGTGTCAGGCGTTGCGGCGGCTTGGAGCAATCACAACCCTTCTGTTGGATCAATTAGGGACAGTTTTAATATCTCTTCTATAACTGATTTGTCCACAGCCGCAGACACTTTAAGTTTTTCCTCAGCTATGTCGAGTGCAAACTATGGTGTCTCAGGCACAGCCAACGGGTCTACAAGTGGAGTAAATGTGGGCAGGTTTCTTTGCCCATACAATTACAGCACTTCTTCTATTACCGCTGTGACGCAAAGAGCTGACAATAGCGCCGCATCATCCCCATTGGCAAATCTTTCAGTCCACGGAGACCTAGCATGAGTACATTAAGCGTATCAAACATCTCCGATGGCACAGATACCGTCGAGACAGGCTATGTGGTCAATGGGTCTGCGAAGGCTTGGGTTTACGCTACCTCGTCTGCGTCGATATCTTCTAGCATGAACGTCAGTGGTTCGACAGACCACGGCACAGGTGAATACACTTACGGATTGATCTCAGCTATGGTTAATATTCAATACTCGCAGCAAGCGTCTATCGCAACAAATACTAGAGACAGAATTGCTCAAAGAGATGCAGGTAGGGACGCTGCTGATGTTATGGCTGTAGCAACCAGCAACGCTCGTACAAACACCGCTGCTGACCACGCTCACGCAGGTTTAATTATGGGAGACTTAGCATGACACATGGACACCTCTGGGATCGCCTAGCAGAAGCCAAGTCTCGCCTTGCACCTGTGCAGTCAAAGTATCGTGTGCTGTTCGAGAACCCAGCAGAGCCTGATGCACCTGCCTCTGTGCTTGTGCCTGACCCTAACTGGATGGCTGCTGCACTGGCTGGTGGTGTACTGCCACCCATCGACACATACCTTCGTGACCAGAACGTATCTGACGGACAGCCCAAAGAGCATCCGTATGCTGAACCTATCGGAGCTATGACCGAGGAAGAAGCCATTGAGTACTTGGTCAAGAAGGACATCTCGCCACAAGTCTGGCGTGAATACAACGGTAACAGGATCATCATGAAGATCGTTCCTGTAGAACTAATACCAAGCGACAGATCATTTAGAAATGCTTGGAAGATCAATCAAACTGAAACGGAGATGGCAGCATGACCACTTATATCAATATCAACGGAGATGTTCGTGATGCAGCATCCCTTACAGTTCCAACAGACCGCACCTTTCGTGGTGCTTGGTCATTCAACGGTGATGCTGTTGACGTAGACATGACAGCAGCCTTGGCTATCCAGAAGGATAAACTTCGTGCTGAACGTAAGCCACGCCTTGATGCTCTGGATGTAGAGTACATGAAGGCACTGGAAGCTGGTACAGGCGCTGACGTTATCGCCGCACAGAAAGCTACACTGCGTAACATCACAGACGATGCACGTTTGGCTGCTGCTACTACACCTGATGAACTCAAAGCGATGGACCTAGCCACCCTATTGGGAGAATAAGCTATGAGTAAGGCAACTAGCTGACTTAGAATAAACTTTAAGGAAAATAATATGTCCCGTGACCTGTCCACAACTACAATAGAGAATATCGAACAGGGTGTCGTATACCCTTTCTTTGCAACTGAACTTAGGTTTGATAACAATATTGTACGGATGTGGACGGGTCAAGGTACTCTTATCCTAGAGGATGGTACTGAGTGGATTGGCTTAGGTCAACTGTTGAACATATCCTCTATTGAGGAAACCTCTGAGATGGCCGTTAAGGGTGCTTCAATCAGTTTAAGCGGTATCCCCTCAGAACTTCTATCACTAGCACTCAGTGAGCCTTATCAGGGCCGTGTAGCTAAAGTTTACTTTGGTACATTCCAGCAGGGTAGTGTACTCCAAGAGTCCGCCTCTTATATCCTACTACAGAATGGCTCAAGGATTAACCTAGAGAGTACGTCTACGGGCTTTAACGAATTATTCTCAGGCTACATGGACCAGATGAACATCGAAGAGAGTGGCGACACATCCACTATTGAGATGAACGTAGAGAATAAACTTATTGATCTTGAGAGAGCTAGGGTTGCTAGATACACCTCTGGTTACCAGAAGTCAATCTATCCTAACGACCTTGGGATGGACTTCATCGAAGACCTACAGGACAAACAACTACCTTGGGGGAGAAAGGCTAACTAATGGTTAAGTACCAACAAGAGTTTCTAAGCCAAGCTGAAGAAGAGATAACCCCACTTGCCGAATTAGAGTGGGAAGAATCAGGCCACCCGACAGAACCCTTGAATATACATTGGGACGCATACTTTGATCTAGAGGACAGAGGACAACTTAAGTTCTTTACAGCTAGAAAAGATGGCTTACTGATTGGATACTTCATTGTACTTGTCTTAATGCCACTCACAGCTAAGGGAGACCTCATGGGTGTCTATGATGCTGTTTATGTCCATAAGGACTACAGGAAGTCTACTGTGGGTAAAAGACTATTTAAGTTCGTAGAGACCTGCATGAAAGAGGATGGTGTCTACAGGGTGCTGGCGTCTTCCTCTAAGAAGAACCCTATTGGAAACTTTCTTACTCGTATGGGATATAACGAGATAGAAACTAAATACGAGAAGGTCTTATAATATGGTTGTTGTTACGGGTTTAATTGCTGTCGGAAGTGCTGTTGCTGCCTCTGCTTTTGGGGCGGCTATTGGCATTGGTGCGGTTACTAGTGCATTTGCGCTAGGCGCTATAGGTCTGGCTACGAATATGGTACTTGGTGCAGCTATGAGGGCACTTAGCCCTAAACCCTCCTCAGCAGGATCAGCGGTAAGCCGTGGTTATCAGACTACAGCTATTGGCACAGCACTAGACCACCAGATTATCTATGGTAAGGTTCGTATTGGTGGCGCTCGTATCTATGATGAGGCTACGGGTGTAAACAATAAGTACCTTCACCGTGTAATTGCTGTCGCTGGACATGAGATACAAGCCTTTGATAAAATCTACATTAACGACGAATTAGCCACACTTAATGGCAGTGGTAATGTAACCTCCCCCAGCAAATACAATGGTAAAGTACGCATAAAGTTACACCTTGGAAAGTCTAACCAAACAGCAGATGCGTCTCTTTCAAGTGAATCTGCCCATTGGACCAGCCAGCACACTCTCAACGGTATTGCTTACATGTACATCCGTTTGAGTTTTGACGCTGATACTTTCCCTAACGGTATCCCTGAGTTTACAACTGTAATCAAAGGTAAGAAAGTTTATGACCCACGTACATCAACGACAGTGTGGTCAGATAACCCAGCTTTGTGCTTAAGAGATTACCTAACATCTTCTTATGGCATCTCTGAAGAAACTTCTAACATCGACGATGATTTAGTTATTGCTGCTGCTAATGTAAGCGACCAGACTAACACAGATGCTGGTACGACACGTTACACTTGTAATGGTGCCTTCACTACTAACTCTACTCCTTATGACTTGATTAACGCCCTGCTAACTTCTATGGACGGTAGCTTGTGGTATGCTCAGGGTAAGTGGCGTATGAAGCCAGCCTACTGGACTACACCTGTACTTGACCTTAATGAAGATGACCTACGGTCTAACATTAGTGTTTCTACACGACACTCCCGTAGAGATAACTTTAACACGGTTAAGGGTACATTCCGTGGTGAGGAAAGTAACTGGCAGACTACAGACTACCCACAGGTTACTAGCGCAGCTTTTGTTACCGCTGATAATGGGCAAGAGTCAGTGGCTGATATTGATCTACCGTTTACTGACAACTCTATTGAAGCTAGACGTATAGCTCTAATTTCCTTGGAGCGTAACAGACAACAACTTACAGTTAATGCCTCTTTTGGGTTAAAGACTTTGCAGGCGCAAGTTGGTGACAATGTACGCTTAACTAACAGCCGCTTTGGTTGGGATAACAAAGAGTTTGAAGTAGTCGCTTGGAACTTTGGTTTAACTGGCGGTCTTGACTTACAGACACATATGACTTTACGGGAGACTGCTGAGTCTGTCTACGACGAAGTAGATGATGGTGTCGTTTACGAAAGAGATAACACCACCCTGTTGTCCCCCTTTGATGTACCAAGCGTGGGTCTATCTTCTGAGGTTAGAACTCAAGTTATTAGAGAGAAGTTAACAAACATTATTACACTTAATGTAACTTCTGGTGCCTCTGAAAGAATTGACTACGTTGAGGCTGAGTTCAAACTCTCTTCTGACACAGACTGGATTACTCTTGGTACGGGTCAACTTGGTAAGTTTGAAGCTGTCGATCTCGAAGATGGTGACTATGACTTTAGAGCAAGGGCTATCAACACTTTTGGTATTAAGGGTGAGTGGGAGTTCCTTTTCAATGTTAATGCTTCTGGTTTACTTGAACCACCCTCAGATGTTGTAGGTTTTGTAGCTGAAGTTAATGGTGCTGTTATTACCCTTGACTGGGAAGCTGTCCCTGACTTAGACTTATCCTACTATATCATTCGATATTCCCCTGATCTAGTTGGTGCTAGTTGGGGTAATGCTCTAACTTATGTAGATAAGGTATCTAGACCAGCTTCTAGTGTATCTATTCCAGCTAGGGCAGGTACATACATGGTTAAGGCGGTAGATAAGTCAGGTATTACATCAGTAAACTACACCTCTGTGGTTGTACCTGTTGCCAACATAGAACCCTTGGCTAACACTCTTACTTTGACAGATAGCCCTTCCTTTACTGGGGCTAAGACAAACACCGAGGTTGTGGGGCTTGACTTAAGAATTGATGATTACGTAACCTCACCTTCAGAGGGTGAATACTTATTCAGCAATTATATAGAGACTGGCGACAACACTGTTAAAAGATGTCGTGTCTACGTTAGCGGTTTAACGACAAGACACGATGACACCGCTGGCCTCTTTGACGATCAACCAAACTTGTTTGACAATGCACCAGCGTTGTTTGATGACTTGGGTGGTAGCAGTCAATTCTCGGACACTAACATTATAACACTTGTGTCTACAACTCAGGATGATCCAACAGGTTCCCCTACTTGGTCTGACTACAGCGCAATTAAGGTTGCAGACCTTAGTGCAAGAGCGTTTAGGTTTAAGGTTAAACTTACCTCTGCCGCAAACAATGTAACCCCGTCTGTTTCTGCACTAACAGCTTATGTGGAGTATAACTAAATGTCACAGAATGATCTAGTGATCGCAAACCAAACCTTCCCCGCTACTAGGGCAGATATTAACTCTGCTTTACAAGCCTTGGGAAGTAATAACAGTGGTAGTTCAGCCCCTACTACTACTTATGCCAACATGCTGTGGTATGATACAGGTACTAATACCCTTAAGATGAGGTCAGAGGCTAATGATGCTTGGATTAACGTAGCCTACTTAGATCAGTCAACAGATGCCTTCCGTATCCTTGATGACACTCAAGTAGTCAACACGTCAGGTACTCAAACAGGTTTACTTGGGGACCAGTCAACAGCCACTTGGCAAGCTAGTGCAGGGACTACTGAAAGCCTTGTGTCGCCAGCTAAGGTTAAGGCTTGCGTACTTGCAAACACTACCCCGCAACCTACGTCTACAGGCGCTGTCGGGACATACGCTTTTCTGGGAAGAAATAATAACTCTGGCGCTATTTACGCTGGTTCCAACTACTCAGGCAGTTCTCTTCAGTATTCAATGGTGATTTCTGTAAACGGTTACAACTACGACACAGCCTTAAATATTGGAGGTTCCACCGTTTCTGGTACGTGGAGGGCTATGGGAACAAGCACCAGATCAGAGCAAGCCAAAGGCACTGTATTCTTGAGGATTTCTTAAATGAGCATTACAATTAAAAAAGTCCGCAATGCGGTATCACTACAGTTTGACAACCTTCGTATGGACGTAGAGATTAACCACCCAGACTACGGTTGGCTACCTTACACAGTAGACCCTTCTGACACTGACACAACCATCGACAACGATGAAGTCATGGCTTTGATTGGCGACAACTTCACAGCTTACGTTGCACCTACTCAGGCAGAACTAGATGCAGCACTTGCTGTTGAGGTACGTGCTGATCGGGATGATCGTTTACTAGAAGTAGATGCTATTGCAGGTAACGCCTTACGTTGGGCTGAACTTACCACTGACGTACAAACTGGGTGGTCCAACTACCGTCAGGAACTATTAGACGTACCCCAACAGGTTGGATTTCCTAACAATGTAACTTGGCCCACTAAGCCACAATAAGGGTATATCATGTCATATAAACTAGGAACACGTAGCAAGCAGAAACTGTCAGGTGTACACCCTGATATGGTCGCTGTTGTAGAACTAGCAATTAGCATCTCTGAGGTTGACTTTACAGTCCTCGAAGGTATCCGTAACATTAACCGCCAACGGGAGTTGTTCAAGGCTGGTAAGTCTACTACTATGAACTCACGACACATTACAGGTCATGCTGTAGACCTAGCACCTTGGCCTATCTCATGGGAGTGGGAAGACTTCTACCCTATTGCTGATGCTATGAAGGCTGCTGCTGAGGAGCTTGAGATTGATATTGTTTGGGGTGGGGACTGGAAGAGTTTTCCTGATGGCCCTCATTTTGAACTCTCACGAAAGACGTACCCGTGAGTTTAGGTCTGTCTGGGACGCTAGACAAGATCAAAGGGGCTAATGGCCCTGCACAGATGGTTAGCTATAGCTTCTGGGGCGCACTGATTGCAGGTATGTTCTACGGTATCGACACCACATGCTTCCCCAACTGGCTAATTGCTTCGTGGGGCGCTGTTAGCTTGGCTATCCTACCTATAATGGTCTGGTGCAGTCGTAGTACCCTCCTAGTTGCCCTGCTAGTGGACATGGTTTTATCTACATACATTCTAACTCTGTTCTTTATGCACCAGCCCCACTTAGCAGAGCCAATCTATATGATACATGGTGCTAATGGCTACACGTCAGCTATGCGGAACTCTATGCAAATGGGTCACAGCGTGTCTGAATGGTTCCACGGGTATGCACTCATCTGGATGTCACTACATTCTCTGTACTTAGCAAACTTAACACAACGACAAATACTAGAACGAAAGAGGTTTGCCAATGGATAGCACTCAAATAATGACACTAGCTGTAACCCTACTTGGGTCGGCTGGGGCTTGGGGTTTTCTCACGTTGAAAGCTAAACAGAACCATGAAAAGGCACTAAAGGATGATGCGGTTGTGGCGCAGTTTAATGACACTCTGAAAGAACAAGTTGATAGACTTGCCAAGAAAATGGACCAACTGACAGAGGACAAAGAAAACCTCCTTATTCAGATGGCGGATGTAAAGGCTGCACTGGCGGAAGCCAACGCCACCATCAAGCACCTAGAAACACTGTTGCGGACAAGACCATGACACCTGAGTGGTTAGACAAGTGGCGTATCTGGCCTCGTATGATTATTACCTTGTATGGTCTGGCTTTCTATAATACAACAAACTGGTTCATGGCCCTACCTGACCCAACTAATGCTCAGGCGGGGTTTGTTTCTGTACTTGTCGGCGCAGGTGCTGGCTTCTTTGGGATATACGTTAATGGTAAAACAACTAATTCTGTCGGTAGCTCTAGTAACATCACTAAGTAGTTGTAGCCAACTGACCTCCTTAATTCCCCTCGGAGGGGGTACTAACGTAGCAGCCAATACTCAGATCGGTAAAGAGAACACACAGACGATTGGTATTAATAACTCTACTAGACCTGTTCTTAGGCCAGAGGGTCCAGTAGACACAGTGGTTCAAGATAACAGTACGACAAAGAACACTGAGATAGACCCACTACTACTGCTACTCCTTATAGTAGGTTGGTTAGCTCCATCACCTAGTGAAATGGGCAGGGGTATCCTTAAACTATTCAGACGTAAGTAAGACACAAAAAAGCCGTAGGTATCCACTCAAGGACGCCTACGGCTTTTCTGATTCTAGGTCTCTTCTTTGCCTATGGCTTGAGCTAACCCTTGGTACAGTATCTCTACGTCAGTTTCTATGCCACCTATCTTGTAAGCTAAGTACAGCGACACACCTAAGTTTAGGATTAGTATCCCTTCAAATAGTGTCATCCGTTTGTCTCCAACTCAATAAGGCGGTCCATATACCACCGTGCTTTGTTAAGGTCTTCTAGGCCATTCTTATATCGCCAACGATGCAGATACTTTGCGATATTCCCTCGGAGGTACCCACAGTATTCGTTAAAGCTAAGGAAGTCTTGGATGTAGTCGATACATTCGATCTCCCCTTGACCGTAGTGCTGTGGTCGTTCTACAGGGTCAAACGCCTTGTCTACCCCACCTTCTGTCGAAGTCAGCAAGAACCCTTCGTTTAGTTTCTCGGCCCTCAAAGCCCGTTCCGCCCACTCTTCTTTGGTTGCTGCTTCTATTTTGTAGTCACTCATCAGGCATCTCCTTACCTTGTTCCGTAAGTTCCTCATCGTTTAAGTACCATTTCTTAGTACCATCAGCATACTCAACAGCAGGTCCATCTTCACGATGAAGCTTATCGTTTAAGAACCACCACTTAGTACCATCAGCCCACTCAACAGCAGGTCCATCTTCACGATGAAGCTTATCGTTTAAGTACCAAAGCTTATTACCATTAGAATATACTTCTACTTCATACTTAATCATTTGTATCACCCTCTTGTATTTTCTTCAGTTCAGTTAGGTAAGCATCCTAAGCAACCTTAAGTTCTTCTAGTTCAGGCACTATAGTTTCTCCTTTACAAATGCCTTAACCCACATAGCTGTGATATCAGACCTTACGATGTCATCGACAGTGAACTCAATAATGTTCACAGGCAACATATGCTTCTTAGCGATATGAATAACCTTGGTCAGTCCATCCGCTTCTTTAAGGTCACTCTGTTGAGCATCCCCGTTTAGTACAATCGTAGTGCCTTCACCCACTCGTGTCAGCAGCATCTTAAGTTCGTGTAGTGTGATGTTCTGTGTTTCATCGACAATAATAAAGGCGTTCTCAAAGCTACGTCCACGCATCAATGCCATAGGTGCAACTTCGATGTTACCATTCTTAACACCTGTTTCCACTGCACCCTTACCCAAGTGCTTCTCTAGTACGTCTAGGACTGGTAAGGCCCAAGGCATAGTCTTCTCAGCTAAGTCACCCTTAAGGAACCCTAGCTCCCTTCCTACAGCTACGTGAGGGCGTGTGATAACGATCTTATCAATACTCTTAGAAGTGTAAAGGTCAGCCGCATATGTCGCTGTTACATACGTCTTCCCTGTACCTGCTGGACCTAAGATGAATACCTGATGGCTTTCCTTTAGAGCTTTGATTAGCTCCCCCTGCATGACAGTCTTTGGTACTAGCCCAGAGGTCTTCTTCTTAGCTGCCCCCTTGTATGTAGTCTCACGCTTAGTCTTCTTAGGTGCTTGTTGTACCATTATAGTGTAACCAACTCTGCTTCTGTGAAAGGGATATGGAAGAACTGTTCGCCCTTCTTTATGTAAGGTCCGTGCGCCTCTCTTAAACTCTCCTGTGTAAGTTGTGTGTGTCGTATAAGCCAAGCCTGTTTAAAGTCAGGGCGGAAGATGTAGAAGTTTAAGTCTCCCTTACCCTCGTGCTTGTCTAGCAATCGTTGTTTACGTTCTGGCAGTCTTATCTCTTTCCAGTTAGTATTCCAATCACCCCTCCAAGCTGTCTTAACCTCAACCTCGTTAAAGTAGGTCTTACCCTCTTTCTCAGAGACGACATCAACATTGAAGTTCTCTTCGTTCTTAATAATAGTGTGACCTTGTTTCTCCAAGTGAAACACTAAGGCATTACGGGCTGGTGCATCATACTTGTTGTACAGACTATTGCTAAATGCTTTGCGTACAGGTTTATTCAAAGTCCTTTACCTCCTATAAATCCCATCAAAGTCTCAAGCTCACGAAAGCCGCCTACCAGATTACCATCGTGTGCGAAGATTTGAGGTACTGTCTTGATATTAGCTTCCTTCATAAGAGATAGTACCCACCTACTTGATGACTCTTCTACGTTGTAAGTCACATAAGGTATCTTATCTAGGTCCAACATAACCTTAGCCTTGTCACAATACTTACAGTTGTTACGTGTAATCATAGTATACATAGTCGGGTTCCTTATAGCCACCACCCTAGCTTTGCGCCATTGTGTATTATTATCATAAAGCAGGTGGCCACATGGACCACCCACCAGAATGTGCGAATGAGGGCTACTAAGTCTGCTTGCGCATCCGTTTCACCTACTTTCTCACCTAAGCTCTTAGCCCAGATGCGCCACATTACACTAAGTCAACAATTTCACAACTGTCACCAGAGCAAGCCATTGTCTGACTACCTGATGTGTTGTCCTCTTGTTCATAGTCTGCAAGCTCAGACCAGTCAATGTTCTTTGGCATAACCGACAGAAGCATCTCGTAGTCAGACTTACCACACTCTTGATATGGTGCCTGTTGATACGTGTGTTCGCTGTAGGGTAGGAACGACACACCAGACATCTCATCGAAGTGCTTGTAGACGAAAGCACCCACCTCAAACCATTCGTCCGCCTTGACGTTAATTGTCACGGAGGGCTTATGCTCACACCAATTACGCTGGTACATCAACCACATCTCTAACTGCTCAATGGCAGTCATGTCAGAGGTACATACAGCCCCAGTAGGTGCCTTCTGTGGGAAGCTAAACACTACAGTAGTATCTGGCTTCATAACGCATGGTTCGTGTGGTACTCCTTTGTCTTTCATAAACTGTGTTAGCGGGTCTTTAATGTCCCCACGTACTGTGCGGATGTAGTATGGTGAGTGACGAGCGTGAATACCACTGGCACTATCAACAAGTTGTGAAACCGTACCACTTGGCTTAACACAAGAGATAGCAGCAGCAACAGGAATGTCAAGACGTTCAGCCCACTCTTTGTTTGTGTCCACTGCAACTTGCTTAAGGTGCTGTAGGGTCTTAGCCAAACCACCATTCTTAAGTGTGGTGATTGGATTGTCCATGATACCTGTAAGGCTTACACCCAACAGACGCTCTTCTTCTGTGTTGTCCTTCCACTCTTTGCTCAGGTAAGGGAAGTGTGTGTATGTACTCTGGATCGTGCCTAGAATAGTTGCAAGTCGAACCTTACGCTCTAGGTCTTCTACACTGTCTGTCGCACGTACTACACACTCGGTTAGGTTGCAGAACTGGCTTGGGCGCAAGATGATCTCGCTGCATGGGTTAGTCCCGAACTCATAGTTTGCATCACGACGACCATTCATAGCCGCCTGTTTCTTAGATGCCTCTCGGTTAAAGATACCACGCTCACCTGATCCACTCTCTACCAGTGCTGTCCACTCACGAAGGAACGATACTGCATCTGGCTTTTCAGTGTAAGACACAGAGTTGTTAGCCAATGCACGTTGCTTGTCATTCTCCCACCATGCACCTGACTTAGCGTGACGCATACGATCATCAGACAAGTTAGACAAAGAGATCATAGCTGAACGACGAACACCGCCTACAACTACTACTTCACCAATCTTACACATTAGGTCGTGGCACTCAATAGAGGATAGCTTACGTCCCTTAGCATTAGTGAATGTAGCAATAGCAAAGTTAAACAAGTCGATCAATGGTGCTGGACCTGATGCACGACCACCAAAGGTCTTAAGTCTTGCACCTGCTGGTCGTACCTTTGATACATCCCACTGTGGAATCTCACCACTGTAGAGTAGTGCAATCAGTTGACGTAGTGACTTAGCCCAACCCTCTTTGCTGTCCTTAACAACAATCTTAGTGTCGCTGTTAAACATCTTCTCTGGTACTTCTGGTAGCTTAGAGACATACTGGCGCTCTACAGAGAACCCTACGCCTGTCCCACATAGTAGGATAAACATAGCTTGGTCAAAAGACTTGATGTTGTTAACTGCCAAGTAAGAACAGTTGTACATAGAAGTGTTATCACGACTTGCTGCTGGACCCGCTGTCATCAATGACCGCATAGAAGGCATAACCTCAAGTGACAAGATAGCTTGCTCAAGGTCACGGACGTATGTGTCATCACCAGTCTTGGGCAGTACGATGTTGTCCATGAAACGTGTTACTGTCTCGGACCAAGACTCACGGTTGCCCGTACCTTCTTGCCAACGTGCGTAACGTGACTTGTGAATGAATGACTGGTAGTCTGTTGGTAGTTGATTGCTGCTCATTTAAGTTCTCTTCCTCGGTTATCTTTATCTTCTTGTAGCCACACTAGGCGATCAATGTCAGATCGGCTTAGGCCAATGTCGTTTAAATCACGATCCGTTAGCATGTTAAGTTGTTTAATCGCCTTACGGTGTTCCCGCCATGTAGCTAAGAAGTTTACGTATCTCCAGAACCATGTCATCTGTTATCTCCACTTCCTTGAATTACATCTCGTTTCTTTCGGCTGCTTAACTTGTCGATGTTTAAATCAGCAATCTCATCTAGGTTATACCCAATGTCATTACAGATGTTAGCCAGATACCACAGCACATCACCTAGTTCCTTCGCTACCTCATGTCGGTTGAATACCCCGTCACGAACTTGCTTCTTAACCTTCTCTGCTACCTCTCCTGCTTCCCCGCATAGACCTAGTGTTGGGTACAGCACCTTGTGCGTTGCAGGGTAGATCGCAAAGTCTACTGCCTTACGTTGGTATTCTTTAAAGTCCACTATATCGTTCTCCCATAAAACTCTGTTGCCTTAGTTGGATCAGCGTAAGCATCAAAACAGTACCAAGCGCAGTTATCTTTACCAACACTCTTGCTACCCTCTATCCACTTAACTCTGCCAACACTTACTACTTTAGTACAATACGACATAAACCATGCCGACTGCTTAGTGTGCATCCAATCAGCATCAAACAATAGCCAAGTTGGACACCTGTACATCCAGTGAGCAATCATTGGGTGCAGTATCTTTCTATCCCAAGGTGGGTTGGTAATGCAATAGTCAACTACTCCTCGTCCACCAAAATCCAAAGTAAGAGCATCAAAGGTAAATACATCAGGGTGTCGTGGATCAATGTCGCAAGCATATAAGCACTCTCCATGTCCTCCAGTTAATTCGTCTATGTGCTGTATCAGTCTAGCATCACCCGCACAAGGCTCTACGTAGTCAAACGTGTAAGGCAAGTGCGGGATCAGTGGTTCAACAGCAGCTATTGGTGTTGGATAGTAGTCACGTTCAACTCTCTCAAAGTTACTACGTTTTCCCATACACTTCCTTTAACTTCTTCTGGGACACAAACTGTGGTTCATATACACCATTAGATACTTCACGTTTAACTACAACACCTGACCACCACTCACGATTGGCTTGTCCTGCCCACGTTTCTTCTGCTCCTTTGTAGCAACCTGCGACCAAGCCGATAGTGCCATTAGGGTGCGAACTATCCTTAAACTTAAGATCACGTTTATGGCTGTGGCCACAAGTAGAACTATGGTGACGGTGGGCGAGTAGGGCATTAGCATGGTGTAGACCAGACATAGCTGAACCAAAATTCCCACTACTAAAGAAGTGAGCGTAAGATACCCCATCGTAATCAGCGATAGAGGGGGCGGAATTTTCGTATTCGTGGTACTCGTCGAACCAGTGCTTTGTTTGAAGATGGCCGAAGGAAATCCCGTACTTTGATCCCTCAAGTCTTGGGTCATGTTTAATAGCCTTTTTGATTCTATTTTCATGGTTACCTTCAAACCCAAAGTAGTTTGGGCGCTTTCGTTTATGGTGTCTGAATTTCCACCGTACCCTCTCCATAGCATCGTTGTAGTGTTCGATGTCAGCCTCATAACTTTGGCTACATAGTGCTTCTGGGGAACGAGTGTCAAATGTATTTAATGACCGCATGTCAGCGCCATCCCCCAAGTCAACGACATAATCAGGTTTAATGTCATATAGGAACTCACCTAACCAACTAAACCTCTCGTTGCTTACTGATGGGTCACTGTGACCACAAGAGTAAACTACTACTGTCTTTCCTACCATATTATTCTACCACCTTTACTTTCTTACCTAGGGCTTCACTAATTTGAGCTACAGTCATTTCTACTGTAGGTGACATACGATCATTAAACCCTTCTTCTGTTAGCCACTTATCATTTAAGTACCAAGACTTAGTACCATCAGCATACTCAACAGCAGGACCATCTTCACGATGAAGCTTACCGTTTAGGTACCACTCCTTAGTACCATTAGCCCACTCAACAGCAGGACCATCTTCACGATGAAGCTTACCGTTTAGGTACCACTCCTTAGTACCATTAGCCCACTCAACAGCAGGTCCATCTACACGGTGAAGCTTATCGTTTAAATACCAATACTTACGACCATCAGCCCACTCAACAGCAGGACCATCTTCACGGTTTAGTTTATTATTTAAGTGCCAAGACTTATCACCGTTAGCCCACTCAACAGCAGGTCCATCTTCACGGTGAAGCTCATCGTTTAAGTACCAAAACTTATCACCGTTAGTATAAACTCTAACTTCGTATTTAACATAGTTAGTCATTTTGTTTCCTTTATCCACTCTTCTGGAATCAGCTTGTCTGCGTAGAGATAACCATGTTTGTCGCACCACATGCCAAGCGTTGTATTCGAACCCTTGCTTATCTTAGCTCTACTATTACTGAACACAAACCGAATATCAAGGGTGGGATGCTGCTTCTTTACCAACAGATGTTTCTTTCTGTCTGCTGCAACAAACCTACCCTTTGATTCAATTATGATACCATTAGGTAGTTCAAAGTCAGGTGTGTAAGTTCTAGTCTCATTAACCTCATACTTGATCTTAAACTCCTCGTACTTAAAGGCCACTGAGAGGCCCTTAAGCTGTTCTGAGATACGATCCTCAAGGCCAGACCTGTAACCATGCTTCATGCCCCTTGAGGTGGCTCCCACATCTCGTTGTCGTACCGCCTTAGCCATAACAATCTCGCATTTTCTATGATCCTTTCTAGGTCACCATCATAAGCCTTAACGATAACTTCCCATAATTCCTCTTCAGTGTGACAATCTTGCAACAGTTTATCAGCCTTCTTAGGTCCAATACCGTGTAAGCCTACAATATTATCAGCACGGTCACCAGTTAGTATTTGATGGTAGAAGAACTTAGTGCCACCCTTGGGGTCAACTTGTAACCACTCATTCCTACCAAAGTTAAAGTGCCAACAGGGTAGCTGTAGCATGTCCTTATCAATGGAAGCGACCACACAGTTATAGTTAAGTGCAGCCGCCGCCTTAGAGATTAGATCATCAGCTTCCTCCTCGACACTCACAACAGCCTCATACTTGTTAATCATATGATCTCTAGCTGTACCTAAGTGTTTAGGCTTCTCTGTCGCCTTCCTATTACCCTTGTAGGGGTATGACTTAGCAATCTCAAACCTAAAGTTTGTACTGCCTGTCAGGTAAGTCTGGTAGTCCTCAGGTGATGGAAAGGGAAAGTCAACAGTCTCATCAATAATGAAACCCATTAGTTCGTCAACCTTCACTCTCGCATCACTGGGGAGTAAGTCTTGGGTGGCAAAGGCTGCTCTATAAGCTACGATGTCTCCATCAATTAGAACCTTACCTTTGCCCTTCATTTATAGTTCTCCGAAAACGATGTTACCGTCATCCTTCTCAAACCCTACGTCAGTGACGTAATTAAACCCTGCTCCCTGCACACATTGTGTTACGAACTGCGCCAAGGCATACAGGTCTTCAACGTCATCACGGTTTACGTTGAGGCTACCCTCATACCCGTCCGTTTCCTTATCGAAGTAAAAGTCCATAGATACACGCATAATATTATCCTACCATAAACAATTCGTCATCTGCACTTGAGTTGTTATCTTCCCAAGCCACATGATCTGTTACACCAATAGCAATCAAACGTAGACCTGCTCCATTACTATAAGTCTCAAACTGAACCTTAGCCTTAGTCCCGTTACCTAGTGTACCATCGTTATCAAACGACCACCAATCTTTGTTCTCTACTCCGTTAGTTAGGTTAACCACTTTAGGCGCTCCACCGAAGTCTACCTCAGTGGGTTCACCTCGCTTGTTCGTAAAGGTCATAACATGGTCGTGCATACGGGCCAATTTAATGAACTTACCAATACCCAAGTCAGCACCCTCTTTGATACGATCATTGCCCATTGGTTTTGGGTCTAGACCTTCAGCTAGAAGCTGGATAATCTGATCTTCGTCTGTGAAGTAGGCATTAACAACATATTGTCCGTCGTGCTTCATAGCCTTCTTAGCTGCGTTGTTGGTGTCTCCACCCATATCTCGGTTCTCTTCAAATACTTTTGCGTACTCTAGAACCATATCCATTGTGTATTTAGCCATAGTCGGGTCTTCCTTTTATTTAAGCTGCTTTGCAGCACTGGGGTGGTACTATACTATAGGGACATAAATCGTAATCTGTAACAGCATAGTAGGTAATTATTTTGACTTTTCTTGCATTATGTGCTGGGTGTTGCAAAAAAGAATCACTTAGTGGATATCGGCGTATGTTTTACCGAATTGTACATCAGTCCCAAGGGGGACATTCAGTTTTACTTTAGCGTTGAGTAGGACCGCTGCCTCGTGCATTACCGCCTCAACCTTCTCTTCTTCTCCTTCCTTTACTAAAGCTATGATTTCGTCGTGGAACTGGCCCACGCACTTGATGTTGTTCTTACGACAAATAGCTACCCAAGTGTCGAAGCAGAATACGCCAGTACCTTGATTAAGTGTACTAAAACGATCTTTCTCACTGCGTAGGCTATACCAGAAACCTGACACTGGGTTTAGCAACCACATGTGACCGAATAGCTCCCGTGTACGTACATTGCTTGCTACCTTCTCAATGGCCCAATTACGGCTCCAGAAGGCGTCTAGTAGCTTGCTTGCCTCACCCTTAGTCATACCTGTGTTACGTGACAGGGTGGGTGGTTTTACGCCGTAGGTAGCACTGTAGTTTACCACCTTGTAGTTCTTACGTAGAGACTTGAGTGACTGCTCCCCTGAGTTGTGTTTGTCGATGTCAGACTGAGTGATAACACCAGCGTGTTTAGCTAAGTCCAAGTGTGGGTCAAACCCCTCTCTGCTCATCTCCTCTACATAGTCAGGGTCTAGGGGCTTCATATAGTGCCGTTTAGTAGTATCCTCTAGAGATGTCATGTCAGCACCTGCTAGAACGTACCCATCGGGGCAGGTAAGGCACCCACGGATAACGTCACCATAAGGTTTGTCTACACTAGGTAGGTTAACCAGAGGCTTAAAGTGTTTGAAGCGGAACGTATTCGTAAGTCCTGCTACACCAGCCTGTAAGTAACCATCTACGTGACACTCTAGGAAGCTCTTTAGTATCCCCGAACGATGAGTAAGAACAGTAAGACCGTCAAGAAGTTCAACAGCAGTATCAACAGAAGAGAGAACCCTAACACTTTCGCATAGCTCACCATCTTTTCGTACTTGTTCCAGTTTACGTTCATCACCTGTTTTCTTATCCCTTAAGAATTTATATGTACGTGGTTGCCAACCTAAGCTACGCAGCCAGTCCTTAACCTGATCGTTAGAGTTAGGGTTGCCCCGTTCCTCACCAGTCTTAACCACAAAGCCTACTGTTGTTACAGACTGCTTATACTCCTTACAGAGAGCCACCCACTTTTCACCGTGTGAGGATAGCTCTCCATCTTTCTTGTGCATAACCTTTGGCTGGTTAGCCATACGGGTTAGTGTCTTACGTGGCATAGCCTCAGCAAGCTGCTCTACCTTCTCTACCTTAAGAGCCATAATTTCGTCGTAGGCTGCTTGCGCTTTAGGTACGTCTAGCTTCCACTGCATATCTTCTTGCTCACGAGCGCAGTCTAACTTGAACGACAGATAATCAATCAGACGTTCTTTGTCTTCTGGGGTGTCCTTGTACAACTTGTTTAGCTTAAGCTCTAGTGTCTGCCATAGACGGTTGTTGATCTTAACGTCCTCATCACAACGGTGGGCATATTCCTCTGGTGTGAGGCTGTTCCAGTCCTTGATCTCTGGCTTAGGCACCCCATACTCCACACCGTAGCCCTCTAGGCCATGCTTGATCCTGTCGTGGTGTAGGTACCAGCTAAGTGCCAGTGTGTCGATCAGACGTGCCTTTACTTTGATACCAAGTAACTTTTCCACGGCGGGTATGTCGAAGCGGACAATGTTGTGACCCACCAGAGTGCCAGTGTTGAGTAACACATAACGCATCTCATCATAGTCATGGGTATGCTTAACTTCACCCATGTCATTAGACCAAGACAGGACATGAATTTTGGTCATCTCATCTAAAAGACCGTCTGTTTCAATGTCGAATACTGTTGTCATTATTTTCCCCAATCTTTTTCGATGCTACCTTCTTGGATAAGCATAACTTTCATCTTCTTAGCAGTCTTAGATATAGTAGAAGATAAAACCTCATTGCTAATACGAATGACATTAAGGTTTTTATTACCTTCGTTAAACAGTTTTAGAGACCTAGCATATGTGTTCTTACTACCGTTACTCTTAGAAAAGTCGATGCTACCTGTATTCAACTGACGTAGAAATGCTTTTCCCACTGGAGGTAAGTTATCAAAGTCCATAAGAATAAGATTTCTGTACAGGTTAAAAGCGTAATCCTTGTCTGTACCAAATAGTACAGAGGTTACAACAGCGGCTTTTACTGGTGAGGATGAAAAACCTTTACGGTTTATGCCGCAGAACTCGATAAGCTCACCACTCATTTTACCAAGAGAGGAGTTTATTACTGGCTCTAGCTGTGCAGAGCTTAGTGACCCAAAAGAGTTCATCATAAGGCGAGAGCAGAAGTTTACTGTGTCAGCTACTCGTTTGTCCAAGTTGAAAAGATCGCCCGTATTTCGTCGTGCCCCTTGGTCTAGCACTTTGAAAACTTCTTCGTCCGATGTGTAAACCACAAACAAGGGTACAGTTACACCAGACTGAACGACAGCGAGAAGTCGGTGTTGACCGTCCAAAATTCGATTGGTCTTAGTGTAAATAGTTACACCCTGTGGAGATAACTTCCACTCCCCACGAGACATAGCTTTTGCATAGGAGCTTACCACACCCTTTCTGATATTACGGTTTGAAGTGTTAGAGGCGAGAAAAACTTTAGCTAAATCTGGGGTTACCATGATAACTTCAGATCGCATATCAGTCAAAGGTACCACAGTATTATTTGTCACTACCTCGTTTACCTTTTCTTCTGGGAACATTTCTAGTTGGGCTTCATTGTTGAGGGTCATAGTCGGTTCCTTTTTGCGTGATTTGAAAAACATTATTGTACCTCCTTGAGTGTAAACGTATCTGTGCTGAACCGCATCATACCAGCGGCACCTTCCTCAGAACAAGGTCGGTTCTTCTCAACACGAATATACGTTGTGTTACGTTCTTCTAGACTATCTGCTTCTTTGTCCCGTGACAAGTCAATAATAACAGACGCACGTTGTCCAATCATCTTACAATACTTAGGGTCACCATTCTCGTTAGTGTGAGCGATAGTGATGATACCTACGTTAAGTTCTGCTGCCAACTTAGAGAGACGGACAGATAGGTCAGCAAGCATCTGCTCTTTACCTTCCTCTGACGACCCAACAACGACATCTTGAATAGGCTCAAAGAATACAAACTTACATCCACATGCTACAGCAAAGTATCTGATCTGTTCGCATAGTTCGTCAGCACCCTGCCCGTCACCCAGATAGAATTGATAGAACAACTCTTTCTCTGTAACCTTCTTAATAGCAGCAACTACACGATCCTCTGCGTTCTTATCTGTAATCAAGTCACGGCGGGTTAAGTTATCGTTACACTCGTATGACACTAGACCTAGTAGAGACCTTAGCTTGGTTTCCTCTAAGTGCCATGCAGCAATAGGTACGTCATTCTGCAACATGTTGTACTCTAAGTACCGCATAACCTCAGTCTTACCAATGCCTGTCGGTGCCTTAATCACTGTGAAGTGACCTTGCATCAATCCTAGTATCTTATCATCTAGTGCTTGGATACCTGTAGGTACATACTGGTGTTCTGGTGTATCGTGGTACAACGACAGGAAGTCATCAGCACTGTTTAAGACGTTCTCTGGTGTGTACTTACGTGCGTTCCACCATGCACTCTTAAAGTCTGCTGCCTTACCAGCCTGTAAGAACTCGTTAGCGTCTTTGTATGGTCGGTGGTCAACACGGTAGACCTTGTTAGGGAACAGCTTAGATACCTTGTCCGCTAGAGCATTACCAGCATCGTCGTTATCAACAGACAGCACAATCTTCTCGAAGCTGTTAAGCCAGTCAGCACAATTCTCCCATAGCTTCTTAGAGGGCGTAGCAGACGGTAGAGACACAACAGGGTTGGTGTAGTTACCCTTGAGTATCTGAGCCACTGACAGGGCGTCTAGCTCACCCTCTGTGATCGTAACCATCTTAGAGCTACCAGCAGTAAACAGGTTCATGCCGAACAGTTCGTCACCCTTGAAACCTGACTTGGCGTAGAACCCTTTCTCAGCTAACTTACGTACCTTAATTCCCCCGCTGGGGTAAATGTATTCTTGGCGACCATCAAAGGTTAGTACGCCATAGTCCTCCATAGTCTTTGTGTTGATACTGCGCATGTTTACGTATTTTCCATCGGAGGTATCCTCTGGTGTAAACGACACTACAGCTTTTGGTGTGAACGACATAATCTCTCCTGAACCTGATGTTGGGTATCTATCTTCTGCCCAGTCGTGTTTAGCGTACTTACTTGGATAACCTGTATCACAAGAATGGCACTTACCTACCCCCTTAGCACTATTAAAGCTAAAGGCATTTGAAGAACCACACGACACATAAGGACACTCTAGGTGGGCTGTTTCAGTCATATAGTACCTACTTTCGTTTTAACTTATGTTTATTAACTATTAGTAGTAAAACTCTTAGTCAATACATAAGTTAAAACTTAAGTTTGTTTTAAGAGGTTACACTTACTTATAGGGATATAATTCCAAACTTGTAACATCACAAATTATTACAACACAGCTTCCCTAATCTTGTTTAATGCTCTACTTTCATGTCGTGACACCAACATCTTGTTGATTTCTAACTGTGTTGCTACCTCATCTTGTGACATACCCTTGAAATATCTCATCTTAAAGATTGCATACTCTATTGCTGAAAGTGACTTATCTGCAACACTAATTACATAATTGAGTAGCTCTTTAGTCTCGTACTCTTTAGCTTGATCCATACTAGATTCACTGAAATCTTCGTCATAAGGGATGTCGTTACGAGACATAACTAGCTTCAACCAATCGTGACCTTGCTTACCCATTGTACCTGACTTACCTTTATCAATGTCGTGGGCTAACCCTCTAGCGACACTGTGAGCAGGTACGTAGACAGGTAGCAGACCTAAGTTAAGGTAATCGTGCATAACCCTCTTAGCCTCCCTGTGCAGCTTCGCTGGGTGTGCCTTGGGTTCCTCTGCTATGATCTCATAACACTTGAGTAAGCCCTCTTGTGCCAAGTCATCTCTGTGATTAGGGCTGTTGTATTTGTATGCCAGTCGGTTGCACATAGTCTCTAGTTCTTTGTGTGTAAGGCTCACTCTGGCTCCTCCTGCGATAGCTCTGCTTGTCTGTTATATATAAGCTGTACGACATCCTCTACTGTAACGTCCTCGCAGTCTACTAAGGCCATAACAAGTCTAGTCTCTTGCGCTTTAGTTAGTTCAATCATTTCTTTCATCCCGCCCCTTATTAATTTCAAGGTACCTATTCACCACTAAGTATGCGGCACCTATGTATGCAATTGATACCAACGGTACACTCAACAGTAGTCCAAGCAATTCTTTATCCATTCTTACTCTACCTCCCAGTAGCTACAGTAAAAATGATCTCCAAGCGCATCAATCTCTTCCTGTGGATAACCTTCACTTACTAACCATTCCAGGGTGCTAGTAAGGTCGTCTGGTATAGGTTTAGGAAAACCATACTTCCAACCACTAGGTGGGTCACACATTAATACTTTACTCATCCTGTCCAACCTTCTACATCGTCTAACGCATCACGGAGAATAGCGTTGACCCCTTTAGTTAGAACTATCTGAACCATCTCAGGTGACATGTCAATCACAAGAGTGGCACTACCGTCATGACTGTTCTCACGAATCTCAGATACCTCGAACATAGGTTTACTTGAGGCAGTCTTTACAGTGGGGAGTGTACGAATGTGGTGTTCTTCCTCTGTAAGTTCCTCACCATTCAAGTACCACTCCTTACCACCATTAGTATACTCAATAGCAGGGCCATCTACACGATGAAGCTTATCGTCTAAGTACCAAAACGTATCACCACCAACATCCTCAATAGCAGGGCCATCTACACGATGAAGCTTATCGTCTAAGTACCAAAACTTATTACCATAACTATCTACTTCATACTTAATCATTTCGTTTTACCTTTACGTTTTTACCTAAAGCTTTACATATTTCTTCCATAGTCATCTCTACAGTAGGGTTAGTCTTAGCTTTGTGTTCTTCCTCTGTAAGTTCCTTACCGTTCAAGTACCAAAACTTACTACCATCAAAATACTCAATAGCAGGGCCATCTTCACGATGAAGCTTACCATTTAAGTACCAATACTTATCACCAATATCATACGCAACAGCAGGTCCATCTTCACGATGAAGCTCACCATTTAAGTACCAAAACTTATCACCATCAGCACTTTCAATAGCAGGGCCATCTTCACGATGACGCTCACCATTTAAGTACCAATGCTTATCACCATCAGCATATACTTCTACTACATACTTAATCATTTTGTTTTACCTTTACGTTTTTACCTAGAGCCTTACAGATTTCTTCCATAGTCATTTCTACAGTAGGGTTAGTCTTAGCTTTATGTTCTTCCTCTGTTAGCCACTCACCATTTAAGTACCAAGACTTACAACCATCAGCCCACTCACTAGCAGGACCATCTTCACGATGAAGCTTATCGTTTAGGTACCACAACTTACTACCACTAGCACATACTTGTACTTCATACTTAATCATTTTGTTTTACCTTTACGTTTTTACCTAAAGCTTTACAGATTTCTTCCACAGTCATCTCTACAGTAGGGTTAGTATTAGCTTTATGCTCTTCCTCTGTAAGTTGCTCATCGTTTAAGTACCAACACTTAGTGCCATCAGCATACTCAACAGCAGGACCATCTTCACGGTGAATCTTACCGTTTAGATACCAATACTTATCACCATCAGCAGATACTTCTACGTCGTACTTAATCATTTTGTTTTACCTTTACGTTTTTACCTAAAGCCTTGCAGATTTCTTCCATAGTCATCTCTACAGTAGGGTTAGTCTTAGCTTTATGTTGAGCTTCCGTAAGTTCCTCACCGTTTAAGTACCACTCCTTACTGCCACTAGCAAACTCCATAGCAGGGCCATCTTCACGATGAAGCTTACCGTCTAGG
>Ga0208643_1000148_pt1 | contig 45212 bp, 82 predicted proteins | sample VirMetDEL_Nov_12_FD_184516 | JGI IMG/M metagenome (GOLD analysis project Ga0208643, IMG submission 184516) | Aqueous microbial communities from the Delaware River and Bay under freshwater to marine salinity gradient to study organic matter... | ecosystem: Environmental > Aquatic > Marine >...
AGCCCTTGGTTATACTTGCTCGGGTCTACACAGGCGCTCATACCCCAGACTGAATACCCGTTGACCATCTCTAGCTGACAGAACGTAGTAGTTGTTCCTTCCATCAATGTGTAAGTAGTGCGCTTAACGCGGTCTTGCATACTGTTCAGCGTAACGGTTGTTCTTACTTCTTTGATTTTCTCATCCATTTCATTTCTCCTTTATTCCGTGTGCTGCTTCGATTGCGCGGGCAAAATCAATGTCAATGTTTGGATTTCCACCAAGCAGACATTTCAAACCAAGCTCTTTACCAATTGCATAAATCGCCTCATCACTCAGCGGCTTGCGTTGTGGTGGTGCTGTGTAGAGCGGTAAAGGATTAAGTGATTCATCTGGTTTGCCGTGATATAAGCCAGCGTTGTGACTAATCCACGCCGCCGGATCAGATTCAGGCTGCGCTAGTGCTGTACGTAGTGCGTCTATTGAATTATTTAACTGCTCATGTTTATCAATTGATGTTCTCCAATCCGGTGTTATTTGCTCAAGCGCATCAAGCGCCATCTGCATTGCTTCTCTGCTCATACAGCCACCATCTTGCGCAACATGCGCTGCCAAAAGTGTAGGTCATGCGCCAGCAAGGCTTCTTGGATAAGTTCTTCATCCAATGTTGTCTGAATGTTCGGTGCAGGTGTCCAGTATTCGCCGACGCGTACTGGCTTTTCTTTAATAAATTTCCCGTCTCTTAGCATTTTCTCTATCCTCTATTTGTCGTCTTATATTCACAGCGCGTTTCTTAACTGCTGTGGCCTCTGCTTCGGTGTACAACGGTTGAACAAACTTTAAAAACTTTTCTGCGGTATAAAAATTCTGCTTACATAACTGGCATTTCAATTGCCGCCTGGTCCATTCCATATATCGTTTAGTGTTAATCACAAGCGCCTTGCCGCCGCACTTACACCTCACTTAGTATCTCCAACCGTTCCCGCGCATCACGTAGCGCACAGTACCGTTGATGCAACCGTGTCAGCATCATCACGCGTCTGGCGCCGGTACGTTCTTCGTACAACAACTTCAATACTTCTTCTTCCGATAAAGTCGTCAGTGCATCGTTCAAACTACGCCATGTATATTTCAATTTTCTTCTCCATTGCTTTAATGTATTTCTCAACTCGTTCACATGCGCGGATCGCTCGATTAAGCCGCGTTTGGCGTATCTTTAATTCGGCTTTTGCTACTTTTAAATTCTTGCGTGCTGTTTCTAAGTGTGTCATTTAAGTTCTTCCATTGCTATATCCGAAATAGTACGTTTGGCTTGCAGTGCTGCGTAAATGCGTTCATCTATCGTTTTGTTCGTCAGCATGACGTAGACCCATACATCGCGCATTTGACCGGAACGATGGAGCCTGCCGATGGTTTGCTCATACAATTCCAAACTCCACGGCAACGACAAAAAGACCATGTTGCACCCTCCGTGCTGAAGATTAAGCCCATGTCCTGCTGATTTTGGATGCACAAGTAAGAGTTCGACGTTGCCCATGTTCCAGCGTTCGATGGCGTTTGCGTCGTCCAACGTAACAGCTTTCGGATACCGTTTTTTAAGTTCCGATAACTCCTCTTGATACGTGTACGCAATAATCGTATTTGCATGTTGATTCTCCGTGAGTAGATCGTCCAAACAATCAAACTTGTGCGTGCTAAACCAGATCGGCGTTTGCGTTGTTTTGAATTGGCCTGGCACATCGGTTGCCACTTTGTTCGTGTCATACACAAAACCAGACGCCATCTGTTGCAGCTTGCCAGTGACAACTGCTGCGTTAGCCGCAATCGCTTTAGCGTCCTTAAACTCTACAACAAAATCTTTCTTCATTTCGTTGTACTTATCCATTGGCATGTCGCAACGAATTTCAACCGTGTGCAACTCCGGCAACTTGTCTTTATACAATCCTGCGTCTAATACGAACGTCGCTGGCTTGATGCGCTGCATGACGCGTTCGAGTGATCCCTTGCGCGGTTCCCATTCGCCGAACTCTTGATTGATCAGCACAAAGTACTCTTGCATGAACGCGCCTTTGGATCGGCCTAATAAATTCTGATCGACAATCTTGCACTGGCCGAACACATCTTCAAGACCGTTACTGGTAAACGATCCGGTCAAACCCCAACGAAACTTGCAGTTCAATACTTTATTCAACGCTTTAAAACGTGCGCCAGATGGATTCTTTAATTTCGTCAACTCGTCAAACACAATGCCATCGAATGACGACAAGTCCTGTTCAGCCAGCCACTGAATGTTGTCGTAATTCGTAATGACGATGCGCATGGGGCTTGCTAATGCGGCGGCGCGTTCTTTCGGTGTGCCGACAGCAATGGCAGGTGATAGCGTCGTCCACTTAGGTATTTCTACCGGCCACACATCGGTGCACACGCGCTTAGGCGCTAACACAAGAAAGCGTTTGGCAATGCCGTCGCGCAGCATGTCTTGCATGGCCGTCGCGGTGATCGCGGTCTTACCCGCACCAACTGGCGCCAAGATCATCGCCCGATCATTCTCGTAGAGAAAATCAGCGGCTTTGTTTTGGTAAGGTCTTAATAAAAGTGTCAATTTGTTCTTTCGTCCACAAACATGCGTAATTCTGATTAAGCGTTTTCATATCGTCAGCAAACAACATTTGCAGCTTTGATAATCGCCCACCTAATGTTTTTAATTCGACAAACCATGTTGTGCCGTCAGGGAAGCAAGCTATTCGATCCGCTACACCTTTACGGCCAGGTGATGTGAATTTCCAAGTCTTGCCGCCGTGATGCTCAACAGCCCATACGAAGTAATGTTCAATTTGTTTTTCTAACATGGCCCAAATATAAACTGTTAAAAAGTATTTGACAAGAATTATTTTCGTGCTATTCTGAAGGCTCACAAACTAAACGGGAGTACACGAAATGAAAGCATTTCCAGCGCCAACAAACTTATATGAGAAAGGCATGGACTTACGCGATTACTTTGCGGCTAAAGCTATGCAAGGCTTACTTGCGGCAAACCCAAGCGTTCCACTTAATGTTACTGATGAAATCGGTTTATTGACAAAAACAGCTTACGATGTTGCTGACTCAATGATGGCGGTGCGCAAATGAACCATTCAAATATCGTCGGTGGCTCAACAGCCAAACGCGTAATGGCCTGCCCTGGCTCGGTTGCGCTGGTTAACCAAATGCCTAAGCGTCCGTCTAACGAACACGCTGCCCGTGGTACGCTATTGCATAACGTCATCGCTGAAGCCTTGGAGCATATCAAACCGCTGCAAGACTTCATCGGTACCACATACGAAAAGCAGACACTCACGCCAGAGCTATTAGATGAAAAACTACGGCCCGCTATCGAGGCGCTCAATGAGATTGACCCCAATCAAGAAATGGAATACGCAGTCGAAACCCGAGTCGGCTTTGGCGATTTCTTGCCTGGTGTGTTTGGCTCTACTGACCTTCTCGGTCGTATTGGTAATAGAGCTATTGTGCTGGATTGGAAATTCGGCGATGGCGTTATGGTTGAAGCAGAAGAAAATCCGCAAATGCTTTTCTACGCTGCTGCTGCTATGCGCACTGACAAAACCAAATGGGTGTTCGCTGGCGCCGATGAGATCGAGTGCATCATCGTACAGCCGCCCTTTGTTCGTCGTTGGGTAACAACACGCGCCCGTGTTGAACAGTTTGAATTAGAGTTGGCGCGTGCGGTTAAGATCGCGCAACAAGCTGACGCGCCGTTGAAGATTGGTGATCATTGCCGTTGGTGTACTGCCAAACCTATCTGCCCGCAGATGACGGGGATCGTTGAGCGTACAATGCAAACGCAAGTCGCTGCGCTAGACAAGAACATGATTGCGCAACACTTAGCTAATGCAGAGATTTTAGAAAATTGGATTAAGGACATGCGCGCACTGGCTTTCCAAGTGCTAGAATCAGGTTCCGCTGTACCAGGCTACAAATTAGTCGCGAAACGTGCAACGCGTTCGTGGGCTGATGAATCAAAAGCAGTCGAGTTACTTGGCGACGCTGCGTTTAAGAAAGAAATTGTTTCACCGGCTCAAGCTGAAAAGCTTTTGAAGATGAAACTACCGCCGGAGTTGGTTGTATCAATTTCGTCGGGCAGTACGTTGGCTGAGGAGTCTGATCCAAGGCCAGCGGTTTTACAAATCGGGAAGCAGATAACTGCGGCCCTTTCTAAACTTTAATAAGGTAAGTTATGCATACTCCTACACGCGAGTTATCTTTCGGGGAAAAAGCAGTTGGTTTAACTTTTAACCCTGGACAAAATTACGAAGTGCATAAATGTAAAAAAGAATTTGCCGATATTATTGATCGCATGAATTATTTACGTTTGCGTTCTGATGATTTGGAAGTAAAAAGAATGGCTAGCATTGCCATTACAGAAGCTCAAACTGCACAAATGTGGGCAGTAAAAGCTATAACTTGGTCGGCTTAAACTAAACTTCAATAAGGTAAATTATTATGACATTCGCATTAGCTAATCTTCCACCAGTATCATCCTTGTCTGTTGCGCTGCGTAACATCGTTCAAGACGTAGCGCCAACAGGTACTGTCATTCTCAAGATGGATAAGACCGGCCATTGGGTATTCGGTGCAGACCAGACCGAAGTAGAAAGCGATTCAAAATGGGCGATCAATCCTTTCTCATTCATCCACGGCTTTATTGCTTGGGGTGACGCTGTTGTGCTGGGCGAGAAAATGGTTCCTATGTCGTCACCGTTGCCAGAGTTGGACGCTGCGCCAGCAGGCTCTAAACGCGGTTGGGAACAGCAGATCGGGTTCTCACTGAAGTGCGTATCTGGCGAAGATAAAGGCATGGAAGTGCGTTACACCACTACGTCAGTTGGCGGTCGCCGTGCAGTGCAGAATCTGGCTGTCGCTATCGCTGAGCAGGTTGATGTAGATCAGTCCAAGCCTGTCGCAGTCGTCGCGTTGAAGAAAGACCATTACGCGCATAAATCATACGGTCGTATCTATACGCCTGTGTTTGAAGTGCTGGAATGGATCGCGATGGACGGCGAGACTGAAGTTGAGGCCCCTGCGCTTGAAGCCGGTGGTCGCCGTCGTCGGGCAGCAGTCTAATTAAGGTTAGGGGGAAAGCGGATGCTAAGCAGGTAGTACTGAAACTCCTTAGACGCAGCGAGTACCCCACCTAATTATTATGCTCTGGATCGACTTTGAAACGCGCAGCCATTGCGACTTACCCAAACATGGCGTTTACAATTACGCACGCGATCCGTCCACAGAAGTGCTGTGCATGTCGTATGCGTTTGACGATGAACCTGTTAAAACATGGACACCAAATTTAACATTTCCCACGGACGTGTTAAATCATAAGGGCGAAATACGCGCCCACAATGCAGCATTTGAACGCCTAATCTTTTCCTACGTTCTGCAAGTCAAGTTTGACCTTACCCAATTCTATTGCACCGCAGCACAAGCGCGTGCTAACTGTGCGCCTGGTTCACTTGAAGATGTTGGCCGGTTCTCTGGCGCCAACATGCGCAAGGATCACCGTGGCGCGCAGCTAATTCGTTTGCTTTGCGTGCCGCCATTCAATGACGATCCTAAGCTGATGGTCGAGATGATCGAGTATTGCGAGCAGGACGTTCGTGCTATGCGTGAGATCAGCAAGGCAATGCGCCAACTATCCGCACAAGAGCTGGCCGACTATCACGTGAACGAACGCATTAACGATCGTGGTGTGCTGGTTGACATTCCATTGTGCAAAGCAGCAATTGAATACGCTGAAGATGAGAAGGTTGAGATTCAGCAGATTGTTGCCGAAGTCACCGAAGGCGAGATAACATCGGTGCGGTCGCCAAAAATGCGTGAATGGGTATTGGCACGCGTCGGCGAGCAGGCCAAAAAACTAATGTGGAACGGCGAAAAGTACAGCATCGATAAAGCCGTTCGCGCTAACTTACTTGCGATGGATGACCATGAAGAAATCCCAGGACATGTTGCCGATGTTATCCAATGTGCTGACGACCTGTGGGCCAGTTCAGTCGCAAAGTTTAATCGACTATCTCAACTGGCAGACGAGGATGATGCGAGGGTTCGCGGCGCGTTCGTCTTTGCCGGTGGATCAGCCACAGGCCGAGCCAGCAGTTACGGCGCGCAAGTCCATAACTTCACACGCCTATGCGCAAAACTTCCAGACGACGTACGGCAGGCTATGGTACGGGGTCATGAAATCACACCTAAGTTCGGAAAACGAGTAACCGATGTTTTGAAGGGTATGCTCCGGCCAGCGTTAGTTGCTAAGCCTGGGCACGTGTTCGTCGGTGCTGACTGGTCTGCTATTGAAGGCCGTGTACATCCGTGGTTATCGAATTGTGCATCCGGTGAGAAGAAATTAGACGCGTTTCGGCAAGACTTGGACCCTTACATTGTCAACGCCGCCGCCACTTACAATATGTCTTACGCAGCAGTCGAAGCCGAATACACATCCGGCAACGCCGCCAAGCGTCAGATTGGCAAAGTGCAAGAGCTGGCCCTTGGTTTTCTAGGTGGTGCTGGCGCGTTCTCGACCTTTGGCCGCGTGTACGGCGTTCACTTGCCAGAGGCCGACGTTAAGCGCGCTGTTAACGCATGGCGACGCGCCAACACATGGGCAATCGAACATGGTCAGGCGTTAGAAGAAGCGTACACGCGGGCTATGCGCAACGTTGGACGTGAGTTTAGTGCTGGCCGTGTGACCTATTTATTCGATGGTCAGACATTATGGTACGCGTTACCGTCAGGCCGCGTGTTATGCTATCCGTTCGCAAGATTAGAACCGGAAGGTGTCAGCTACGCCAAAGCATCATGGAAGCCCAAGGCCGATGCAAAAGAATGGCCGCGTGGCCGTTTGTGGCGTGGTTTAGCGTGCGAGAACGTCACGCAGGCCACCGCTAACGACCTACTGCGCCATTCGCTGCGCCAGCTTGATGCCGTCGTGTTGCATGTGCATGATGAGATTGTTTTAGAAGTGCCAGAAGAAGAAACCGAAGCAGCAAAGCAGCGTTTGCAAGATGTGATGTGTACCGCACCAGCATGGGCTAGTGATTTACCGCTGAAGATTGGCGTTGAAGTCTCTACCCGTTTCAAATAAAAAAAGCCGCCCTGCAAGGCGGCTTATTCACTACGAAAGCAAAATAAAAATGGAATTCCTAGAGTTTATAACAAAACTCGCTCCGGAGGGTGAGACTGCGTTAATAGTTAAACAAAAGCCACAGGGTAACGCCGTTCACGCCGATGGCACGATCAAATGCACATGGCCCGCGTACCTGCCAACGCACAAGATGCAAGACGGCCAGTCATGGTACGCGAACACTGCGTCTTTTATCATTGACCGTTTCGAGAATGGCCGTGTGTCAGCGTCAGCAACGAACAGCGAGTACGTTCTTGTGATGATGCTGGACGACATTGGCACGAAGTCACGCACGCCGCCATTGTCGCCCACTTGGATAATGGAAACGTCGCCAGGTTCGTTTCAATGGGGCTATGCTTTTTCAGATCAGCCGACAAAAGCCGAATTCAGCGCCGCGATCCGCGCTATTGCCGACGCGGGCTATACTGACCCAGGCGCATGTAATCCGGTTCGAAATTTCCGTTTGCCTGGCTCAGTCAATCTGAAGCCTGGCCGCGATGGTTTTAAATCACGCCTTGTTGAGTTTCATCCAGAGCGTGAGTACACGCTGCCAGAGATATGCACCGCTTTAAACGTCACGCCAGCAGAGGCCGATAGCCTGACCATGCGTCCTATCCGCTTGTCAGATGATGGCGCGGATGATGTTATTAAGTGGTTGTCCGAGCAGGGTATGGTCTTATCGAAGCCGAACGGCGAAGGGTGGGCCGGTGTTATCTGCCCGAACAACGCCGCCCATACCGATGGCAACCCAGAGGGCCGGTACAACCCAGCGAATCGCGCCTATTGCTGCTTGCATTCGCATTGTATTGATTTTGATTCCGCACTTTTTCTTGAATGGGTAGGCTTACAGGGTGGTCCGAAGCATACGCCTGGCCTGCGCGATGATTTGCTGGCTACCGCAATGGAATCGGCCCTGTCTAAACTTACGCCCACAATCGAATATCCCGACGTGGCCGCTAAAGAGATCGCCAAAGTAGAAAAACGTCAGCTTGACCGTGTTGAAAAGGCCGATTGGTTTAAGCGGTTCGCTTATATCCAGCAGGACGATAACTATTTCGATATGGCCGACCGGCGCGAGTTAAGCCGTTCTACGTTTAACGCCTTGTTCCGGCATGTGGCTTGCTTTTCGATTCACCCGAGCAAAACTCAGCGTCGGATCGAAGCGTCAGTCTGTTATGACGAAAATCGTCAAGCGTCCGGAGCCTACGCATTGGCCGGTATTACCTATGCAGCAGGCGAGTCAGTGCTAGTGTCGCGTGAAGGCCAAGCATACGGCAATCGCTGGATTGACCAGCGGCCAGAGACGCGGGCGGGCGACGCATCGGTGTGGCTTGCTCACGTTGAACGAATGATCCCTGACGATAAAGAGCGCGAGCATGTTTTGAACGTCATGGCTTATAAACTTCAAAATCCGAATCGCAAGATTAACCATGCCGTTTTGCACATCGGACACCCAGGCTCAGGCAAAGACACCATGTGGCAACCGTTCCTATGGGGTATCGGTGGCGAATCGCTGGCGAACGTGTCGATTGTCCGCAATGAAGAAATTCAGTCCCAATGGGGCTATGCTTTCGAGTCTGAAGTAATGGTGTTCGAGGAACTGCGCCAAAGTGAAGCGAAAGACCGGCGCGCGCTTGAGAATCACCTGAAGCCGATCATTGCCGCACCGCCTGAATTTTTGTCAGTAAACCGTAAGGGTATGCACCCGTATGACGCGTTAAACCGCATCTTCGTTCTCGCGTTCTCTAACGAGCGCGTGCCATTGTCGCTACCGTCCGATGACCGCCGATGGTTTGTGACCTATTCCGACGCTGGCCGAATGAGCGACGAGGAAGGCCAAGCAATTTGGGCATGGTATAACGCCGGTGGTCTGGCTGTGGCCGCTGATTGGCTCATGCAGCGTGATGTGTCGGCGTTTAACCCAGGCGCAAGCCCACCGTTGACTGAAGCGAAAATTATTATGGTAGAACATGGCCGCAGTACCGCCGAATCGTTCTTAGTCGAGATGATCGAGAATCGTTTAGGCGAATTTGCCGCTGGCGTGGTGGCCGCGCCGTTTTATTCGATATGCGACAAGTTACAAGGTGGCGCGCCGCAAGGCACACGCGTCGTTCAAGCTGCGTTGTTACACGCCTTGAAGGAGGCCGGATGGAAAGACCTGGGCCGGATAGCGTCGCGTGAATTTAAGTCTAAGAAACACCTGTTTTGCGCCCCTGATATGGCAGGCATGTCTAAATCAGACTTGCGTCGGGCCGTCGAAGAAACACCTGCGCCGATGAGAATAGTAAAGTAAAGGCATAAAAAAGGCCCGCTGATGAGGCGGGCCAAGTACAGCCGGAGAGGAGCTACAGGCCCAGTATAATCAAAATTATGGCCGTGAGGATAAAAATGTACATTCGATTTTCCGTATAACGTCATCAGCCAAATAGTCCACCACATCAACCCCGCCCGCGTAAGCATTGACGAGCCAAGCGCCATCGTCGTGCTCAAGAAAACAGATAAACGGCCCATATTCAAACGCGGCCAAGTGTTGCGGCCAGCACAGGCTTAGCATTTGATCACCTCCGCTGATTTAAGCGCGCCGGTCTCGACGTTGAATGTCAATTTTACATTTGCCCGCTCTACACTTTCATTTACGCTATATACGTGTACTTTATCAATTCTGGAAATGTAATACCGCACAACGTCAGGCTTCGGTTCCGGCTTAATACGATACTCGCTGTCAACGTCCCAAATAGGGTTATTGTCAGTCCACCATGCGTAGCCGCTTTTGCACTGAATTATTTCGCCGTCGGCCCACGCTTTAATCGCTTCGGCATGTATATGTGGCTTTTTCATTTAATCACCTCCGGTAGTTGAACGTCATCGCCCAGTTTGCTGGCTACATAGCAGCGCATTGCTGCCACTAGTGGTGCTGGGCCGTGTGCTATAACGTGTTCTGTGTCGCCTTGCACATCTATCTCTTTAATGGCTTCCCAGCTATATCCTGGCACTAAGTGTATTTCCTCACGCTCAATGATCGGCCCGCCTTGCGCCCAGTTAGTGGAGTATGCCGGTACTGCCACAGGTTTATATCCTCCCTCTGCCTTAGCCACAGCCCAATCCAATGCTGCGCCTGTTAGTTCTTTTGTTTTCATTGGCACAGCTCCTCTATAAACGCGTAAAACGCCCAGATTGTAATGACTAGCACAAAAGCTAATTGAAGTATCTTGTCCCACATGATCAGAATTCCTGATCGTAGATCAAGCAGCCGTCCACAGTAGTGCCGACAAGCGTAGTGTTTTCCTGCGCATATTCAACGGCGGCATCAAACATAGTATTTTCGTCTAGTCCATCGGTGTCGATACCGTATTGCTTACAAAAGTCTTCCGGTGTCGATTCAGCGTATTCGCAACAGATGGCGATAACGTCTAAATCCATATCGGGATCGCACTCCTCAAAATAATCATAAAGGATGTTCAACGCTTCCCATGAAAACTGCTTTGCGCGGTCCGCTGTATAAAACGCTTGATGAAATTGTGTAACGCCAATAGTCTGTTTCATTTGTTTATTTCCTTAATAGTAGATAAGTAGACATTACGGCCCGCGTCCCACTGTTCGACGCATACGGACGCGTTAAACGCGGATAACTCATCGGCGCGCATTAACGCAATTTCTTTAGATTCAAATACGCCATGCCGCGTTAATTTCCAATGCGACGCTTCGCCGGTATCCGATACCCAAACTTCAAAACGCAATTGTGTTGACATTTTTTATCCGCCCGCTTTCGCGGGCGCTCCTCTTAATAGTTGTGTGGGGTTGCGTTTGCTGCTTTCGCTGCTTTCTTCGCTTCTACTTTGCTTGCGTACAGATTAGAACTAATTACTTGATCGTAGGACACTGCTGCGCTGCGACTAATGATTAGTTCAAACATGCCTTTTTGACGGGCTTTGAAGATATGGGCAAACATTTGGTTCTCCTTTGCGGTTGGTATGTAAAAGATTATTTCACATATCAATTATGGATGTCAACTATTTCTTTACAATTATTTGCGGTGTACAGATGCGCATATGTAAGTTATAGTTAGTCCGTAAGTAATTACGCTTACTAACTAGGAGAACAACATGGATTTAAACGTACCAATCCCAAACGCCAGATACAATACTTACCCGTTCGTAAAACTGATGCCTGGCGAATCTGTTTTGCATATTTGTCCCGATAGTGAGCGCGCTCGGACACGAAGCGCAGCTTATCGCGCTGCAAATGCTAAAAAATGGAAAATTGTCGTGCGTTCGCTTGAAAATGGAATTCGCGTCTGGCGAATTAGTTAATGTAAGTCAGATATGTCAAACGTGGGTCAAGAAACAAGGGTGCTTGACATACGCGGAAAGCCTTGCTGCATATAGGTTTTAGTCTTTTGTAGGTCAGATTGTCATATATTTAGTTTACATTAAAAAATTATATATCTGTTAGTTATATAGCAACATTGTAGGATATGGGCGCGCTTTCACCGCGCTTCCAGCGATTTAAATCGCATGACAATTTGACCGACATGACTTACGTAGCTTTTTAATAACACTTAAATTCTTAAGCAAAAGCGCCCGCGCAAACCCCCGCGCAATTTTCCCCCGCCGGTTTTTGTACGTCGTTTATTTGGCTTACAAACTTGCTGGCGCGCCCGCAATTTTCGCTGTAAGCCAAATGTCGGTCATTCGCTTACACATACTTACATTCAGCAAAACCATACATACCTACAAGCCTACAAGCTTCGCACCCGCCAACAAAAAAACTGTACCGTTCAGTAATAATCTGTACCGTATAGTTTCTGACTGATCAGTATATTTTCTGACTGTACCGTTCAGTAATAAACTGCACCGTATAGTTTCTGACTGATCAGTATAGTTTCTGACCGCTAGGTTTTTGCTGTTTGCTTTTTGCTATCGAGGGGGGAAGGGGGCCTGCGGCCAGTGTGTGTATGGCTGGGTGCGTTCACGAACAATTTTTATTTTTTTTAGTATATACTCGCACGCATATAAGTCGGCGCAGGCCCATGTGTAGCATCGACATGCGCGCCGGATAATCGTAACCGGCAATAACTATGATCTTCTCACTACCACTTGCTGTGCGGGACGTTAAAGCGACTGAGGCGCGCCTCCAGTCCATCTACGACGCTGCCGCGCTTGGTCTTAAAGGCGACGCATTGGCGTTAGCTGCTGGCATGTTGCCTATCGAGTACCGCCAACTCTGCCAGCTAGACCCTATGGCCGAACTGGCCGCGCAGAAGGGGCGCGCTGACTCTGAGATTGAGGCGTCATCACAGCTACGCGAAGCAGCGCGTGCGGGCGACGCTAAGGCGGCGCTGGCTATCCTTCAGCACAGCCACGGCTGGACGGCCAAACAAGAGATCGCGGTCAACGTACACAACATCAGCATCACGCAGGCGCTCGAAGATGCGCAGAAGCGTGTCATTGAAGGTCAATTTACTGAAATAAATGTCTTGGAGAATAGGCAATGTCAGAATTCGGTACTGGATTAACTGCCGCTGCGTTACGTGCGTACGATGCGTTAAGCGATAGAAAAACTATGCCGTCTAACCGACGCGTATTATTAGAAACTTTGGTTGATAAGTCAAAAGAACCAATAACTGAAAATGCTTTGCGCCCCGCTGAGTTAGACGCATTAAACAATTTAATTAGAAGTAAATATTCAAATTTGCAAAAACCGGCAACGCAATACAAAAATTATATCGACCGTACGTTAAGCGAACATGAATCTGCGGGTAAAACTAAACGTAAAGAAGGGCGAATAAATGCAGATTATGAAAAACAATTAAGAACCGACAGAAAAATTATCGATGGTTATTTAAGCGGAAATTTAACGCCTGAATTTTTAGACATGGCGCATGGTAAACCTGAATACCACAGAAATGTTGCGCTTACATTAGCTGGCATCGGCAACGGTGAAGGAACACCTTTTTCGGTTAAACCAAATATACAATACGAAGATTACAATAAATTTACAGACCCCATGGTAGCCCGCAACATATTAAGCGGGTCAAATCCGTATGATTCTTTGGCTACGCTTTTAGGGCGTTTTAACTATGGTATTGACCCTAAAACAAAACAATTTGTAGCAACTGATAAATATGATTTTAATCCTTATAAATCAATCCTGACCAACAAAGACGCAACACCTGTAATACCCTACGCCGAAGATTTAATTACGCTGCCTATTGATGGCGGGACTAGCGGCGGCGCGTATAATTTATTGCGTAGATACGCAGGCACTGTTGTTCCACCTGGGCAAGGCCGCGATGTACGCATCCAATTAAATAATTTATTACCCGCGCCTAAAAACGCATTTGTAGGTAAATAGTGCAAACAACCATCTACTCGCCAGACGAAGAACAAGCGTTAATGAGCCGGCTTTGGTCGGCACAGATTAAAGACAATCCATTAGCGTTCGTTCTATATGTGTTCCCGTGGGGCGTTAAAGGCACACCGCTGGAGAACTTCGCTGGCCCGCGCAAATGGCAACGAGACATCCTCCTGCTTATAGCCGATCAGATTAAGAGCAACCAAGGCAAGATTGACTTCGATACGCTGCGCTTGGCAATCTCGTCAGGCCGTGGTATTGGTAAGTCTGCATTGGTTAGCTGGATTACGATCTGGATGCTGTCGACCCGCATTGGGTCTACGACCATCATCTCGGCCAACAGCGAGAGTCAGCTACGCTCGGTTACTTGGGCTGAGATTACTAAATGGCTGGCGATGTCGATCAACAGCCATTGGTTTGAAGTGTCGGCGACAAGACTCATGCCAGCTAAATGGCTGACTGAGTTGGTCGAACGTGATCTGAAGAAAGGCACGCGTTACTGGGGCGTTGAAGGCCGGTTGTGGTCGGCAGAGAATCCTGACGCCTACGCGGGTGTGCATAACTACGACGGTGTGCTGGTCATCTTTGATGAAGCGTCGGGTATTGATGACGCCATCTGGGCGGTGACGTCTGGTTTTTTTACGGAAAACACACCAAATCGTTTCTGGTGCTGTTTTTCTAACCCACGACGCAATACGGGGTACTTTTACGAGTGTTTTAACGCCAAACGGGCGTTCTGGAAAACTAAAGTAGTGGACGCCAGGACTGTAGAAGGTACTGACAAGCAGGTGTACCAGCAGATTATTGACGAATACGGCCCAGACTCTAGCCAAGCGCACGTTGAGGTGTACGGTGAGTTCCCATCGGCTGGCGATGATCAGTTCATCTCGTCAGGCATTGTGGACGACGCAATGAAACGGCCTAAGTATAAGGATTTGTCGGCGCCGATTGTGATTGGTGTCGATCCGGCGCGGTTCGGGGCTGACGCAACCGTCATCGTGGTGCGCCAAGGGCGCGATATTGTCGAGATTAGGCGCTATCGGGGCGACGACACCATGACGGTGGTGGGCCATGTGATCGACGCGATCGAAGAATACAAGCCAACACTGGTCGTGATCGACGAGGGCGGCGTGGGTGGCGGTATTGTGGACAGGCTGAAAGAGCAACGGTACAAGATTCGGGGTGTAAACTTCGGTAATAAGTCTAAAAACCCGCTGATGTACGGCAATATGCGAGCGCAGATGTGGGGTGAAATGCGAAATTGGTTGAAAGAAGCAAGTATTCCACTAGACCGCACACTAAAAACGGACTTAATATCGCCAATTATGAAGCCGGACTCAAAAGGAACGATTTTCTTGGAGTCTAAGAAGGATATGAAGTCACGCGGGCTGTCGTCGCCGGATGCGGCTGACGCGCTATGCGTAACTTTTGCTTTTCCTGTTGCCAACCGCGAGTATAATGCTCGTACAACAACCCGCCAGGTGTCATCTGGCACTGTTACTAGTTCATGGATGGGGTCATAATATGCCATTGAAGAAAAGCACTACGCCTAAAGCGTTTCGTGAAAACGTGAAAGCGGAAGTTAAAGCGGGTAAACCTATTAAGCAAGCGGTGGCGATAAGTTACGCCGTTAAACGTGAAGCTGCGAAAAAATCTAAATAATGGCATATAACAGCGACGTTAAAGCGGCAGGTAAAGTATCTGAATCTGACGATACTGACTCACTAGCCACCATGCGCAGCCGGCTTTCGCTGGCTATTGGCGCTTATAGCGAGTCGCGCGAAGATGAACTGGACGACCTGCGCTTTTATGCCGGCTCACCCGACAATCAATGGCAATGGCCGGCAGATGTGCTAGCAACGCGTGGTGCGGTGCAAGGCCAAACCATTAACGCACGCCCCTGCCTGACCATTAACAAGCTGCCACAGCATGTGCGGCAAGTTACCAACGATCAGCGCCAGAATCGTCCAAGCGGTAAAGTCATCCCTGTGGATGACAAGGCCGACGTTGAAGTAGCTGAGATTTTTGATGGTATTGTGCGCCATATTGAGTATATCTCGGATGCTGACGTAGCCTACGACACCGCCTGCGAGAATCAGGTCACCTACGGTGAAGGTTACATCCGTATTCTGACTGAATACTGTAACGAAGATAGTTTCGACCAAGACATTAAGATTGGCCGTATCCGCAATTCGTTCTCCGTGTACATGGACCCAACCATTCAAGACCCTTGCGGCTCGGATGCTGAATGGTGCTTCATTACAGAGGACATGCTCAAAGAAGATTACGAACGCGAGTTCCCGAACGCTAAACCTATCTCGACGTTGGAACAAGGCGGCGTAGGCGATCAAACACTGTCCAACTGGGTCAATAAAGATACCATTCGGATTGCTGAGTACTTTTACATTGAGCATACGTCTAAGAAATTGCATCTGTACCACGGCAATGTGTCGGCTTTTGAAGATAGCCCAGAAGATAAGCAAATGAAAGCAATGGGCATGAAGCCGTTGCGCACCCGCGTGGTGGACGTTAAAAAGGTCAAATGGTGCAAAACCAATGGCTACGAGTTCATTGAAGAAAACGATTGGGCTGGCGCGTCGATTCCTGTTGTTCGCGTGGTTGGTAATGAATACGAAGTAGATGGCAAACTGTACGTGGCAGGTCTGGTACGCAATGCGAAAGACGCGCAGCGTATGTACAATTATTGGGTTAGCCAAGAAACTGAAATGCTGGCATTAGCGCCTAAAGCACCATTTATTGGCTATGGCGGTCAGTTTGAAGGCTACGAGAACCAATGGAAAACCGCTAATACGACCAATTGGCCGTATTTGGAAGTTAATCCAGACGTAACCGACGGCCAAGGCGGCGTACTGCCATTGCCAGCACGCTCACAGCCACCAGTGGCATCTAGCGGTCTGTTGCAGGCCAAGATGGGTGCATCGGACGATATTAAGTCTACTACAGGCCAATATGATACAAGTCTGGGTCAAACTTCTAACGAGCGGTCGGGCAAAGCAATTATGGCGCGTGAGCGTCAATCTGATACTGGCACTTACCATTACGTTGACAATCTGGCACGCGCTGTTCGTTATGTTACGCGTCAAATTGTAGACTTGATCCCTAAGATTTACGACACACAACGCATCGCCCGCATTATTGGAATTGACGGCGAAACCAGCATGGCTAAGATTGACCCAATGCAAGCCGAGCCGGTCAAGAAGATTGTTGACCAAGCCGGTATTGTGCTGGAAAAAATCTACAACCCTGGCATTGGTAAGTACGACGTCTGCGTAACGACCGGCCCGAGCTACATGACCAAGCGTCAAGAAGCATTGGAAGGCATGTCTGTACTGCTGCAAGGCAATCCACAACTGTGGGCTGTGGCCGGCGACTTGTTTATTAAGAACATGGATTGGCCTGGCGCACAGGAAATGTCTAAACGGTTTGCTAAGACGATCGATCCTAAGTTGCTGTCGAACGAGGATGAATCGCCTGAATTGCAAGCTGCACAGCAACAGATTCAAGCAATGGGTCAGGAAATGGATCAGATGCACCAGATGCTGCAAAACGTCGGTAAATCGATGGAAGCGCAGGATCAGGAGCGTAAAGACTTTGAAGCGAAGATTAAGGCTTTTGAAGCGGAAACTAAGCGCATTACGGCTGTGCAAGCCAGCATGTCGCCTGAGCAGATTCAGGATATTGTCATGGGTACGGTTCATGGCATGATCGACAGTGGTGACTTGATTCAGGAAATGCCTGGCCGTGAGACGAATGAGCAAATGCCTGAGTCGGCTGAGTACGCACCACAACCACAAGAGCCGCAACAACAAATGCCACTTGAAGGAATGGGACAATGAAGGCTGCGGATTTCGTAGGTTTGCTGTTTTTAGCGCGTGATGTTGCACATAGCGTGCATTTAAACACACGCAGCTTTTCTAAGCACATGGCGCTCAATACCTTTTACCATGAGATTATTGAGAATGCCGATGAGTTTACTGAAGCGTACCAAGGCCGACACGGTTTGGTCGGCCCGATCTCGCTAATGTCAGCTAAGAAAACATCGAATATTGTTGAGTTTCTTCAGAATCAACTTGAAGAAATTGAAAAGGAGCGATATAACGTAGTCGATAAATCCGATACGTCGTTGCAACAAATCATCGACAATATCGTTCAATTGTACCTATCCACGCTGTATAAGATAAGGTTTTTGGCATGAGCGCATTTGTATCGCAAACACAATACGGCAAAACTGAACAATTTAATTTGCAATTGGCGCGAAATCAAATTCAAGGCCATAAATTTCAATTTAAATTTGGTTATAACCCTACGGTTACTACTGCGGAAACTACTGTTTGGACTCAAGGTGGGGTATACGCATATCAAGCGTCTGCTATTCAGCTAAAAATTTCTAGCAGCTCAGCTAACGATACTGCTGCGGGTACTGGCGCTAGAACAATAAGCGTACAAGGATTAGATTCTGCATACAATGAAATTAGCGAAACTGTAACGCTTAACGGGCAAACACCAGTTCTTACCGCGAATAATTTTTTGCGCGTTAATCGTATGTTTGTAATAGCCGCAGGCAGCGGAAATACCGCAGCGGGAACTATTTACGCAGGCGACGGAACAGTAACTGCGGGTGTTCCGGCCACAGTTTATGCAGTTATTAGCTTGGGTGAAAACCAAACTTTAATGGCTATTTGGACAGTTCCTGCTGGGTATACGGGCTATTTAGTTGAATCTACTTTAAATGTAGGTGATGCGGGAGCATCCCAGTCACTTATTGGCCGATTAATGCAAAGACAGATAAATGGCGTTTTTAGAACAGTGTCTAAAATAGTTTTACATGATGGTACGGCTAACTTTGACGGGTCTACAATTCCATTAACTTTTCCCGAAAAAACAGATATAGAAATTCGCGCAACTAGCACAGCTGGAACTAATCAAGCGGGCGCTAATTTTGCGCTGATTTACATTAAAAATTCAACGGACTAAACATGGCAAATTACGCGTACATTACCGCTTCGGCAAATATCAAACCAATGGCAGGTAAGCTAAAAGCTATTTTTGTTAGCGCCGCGTCGCTTGTGCCAACTATTACAGTCTACGATTCTTCGTCCACAACCACGTCAAAAACAATTTTGGGCGTGTTTACGCCTGCGGCAGCAACAGTATATAACTTTCCGTTAGATGGAGTTTTTGCCAATAACGGCATATACGTTGTCATTAGTGGTACAGTTGCTGCTACAATTATTTACGAATAACCTTATCGGCGAGGCACACCGAGGATTCTAAGGAATCAATACAATGTCTGATGAAGTAGAACTAGCGGCAGTAGAACCCGCGCCAGAACTGGAAGTTACGGCAACTCCAGAACCTGAAGAACTAGCGCCGGAAGTGCCAGCAGCATCTAAGACCTTCACACAAGAAGAATTAGACGCAGCAATTGGCAAACGACTTGCAAGAGAGCAACGTAAATGGGAACGGGAACAGGCTCAGCGACCAGTCGCTAAAGCTGCTGAACCGCCACCCGCGCTTGACCAGTTTAATACTGTGGATGAGTACGCCGAAGCATTGGCGGCATCAAAAGCAGAACAAATGCTGGCTGACCGCGAAGCGAGACGGCAACAGTCTGAACTTTTAGAGTCCTATCACGATAGAGAAGAGGAAGCGCGGGGCAAATACGATGACTTTGAACAAGTCGCGTACAACCCTAACCTGCCGATCACTACCGTGATGGCTCAGACGATTCAATCGTCGGATGTTGGCCCCGACTTGGCTTATTACCTTGGGACTAACCCGAAAGAAGCGGATCGCATTTCCAGATTGCAGCCTTTCATGCAGGCTAAAGAAATTGGACGGATTGAGGCCAAACTGATCTCAAGCCCGCCCGCAAAGAAAACATCGACTGCTCCGGCACCGATTAGCCCTGTTACCGCGCGTTCCTCTGGGAACCCGATTTATGACACTACTGATCCACGGTCCTCCAAGACCATGACGGATTCGCAGTGGATTGAAGCAGAACGGTTGCGGCAAGCTAAGAAATGGGAAGCATCGAAACTCCGCTAATTTTACTTTTAGGAAATATCATGGCAAATAGCATTCTTACCATCGACATGATCACGCGCAAGGCGCTTGAGATTCTCGAAAACAATCTGGTTCTGACCCGTAACGTCAATCGTCAATACGACGATTCTTTCGCCGTTGAAGGCGCTAAAATTGGTTCCACACTGCGTATCCGTCTGCCGGATCGCGCTCTGGTGACCGACGGCGCCGCCCTGCAAGTTCAGGACGACAACGAGCAATTCACCACCCTGTCTGTGGCTAACCAAAAGCATATCGGCGTGAACTTCACTTCTGCCGAACTGACCATGCAATTGGATGACTTCGCAGAACGTGTGTTGAAACCACGTATTTCCCAATTGGCTTCCAGCATTGATGCTGACGTTGCCAATGCTTACCGTACCATCGGTAACTCAGTCGGCACGCCAGGCACAACGCCTTCAACTTCGTTGGTTCTGCTGCAAGCTCAGCAAAAACTGAACGAAAACGCTGCTGTTATGTCCCCACGTTACGCAACCGTCAACCCTGCCGCTAACGCTGGTCTGGTTGAAGGCATGAAAGGTCTGTTCAATCCAACCGACACTGTTAGCCGCCAATTCAAAAACGGCATGATGGGTACTGGCGTGTTGGGCTTTGAAGAAATCAACATGTCGCAGTCGATCAAACAGCACACCACGGGTTCCCGTGATGCGTCTGCTGCCACCATCGTTGCCGCTTCGGTGACTTCGGAAGGTGCTTCGACCCTGTCGCTGTCACAAGCTTCGGTTACCACCACGATTAAAGCTGGCGACGTGTTCACCATCGGTAGCGTGTTTGCGGTCAACCCACAAACCCGTGAATCCACTGGTTCGCTGTTCCAGTTCGTCGCTCTGGCTGACGCTACTGCCGTGTCTGGTACTTGGACTGTTACCGTTGCTCCGATCTATTCGGCTAATCATGCTTTGGCAACCGTCAACGCTCTGCCGCTGGTCAACGCCACTGTTACTTTCTTGGGCGCTGCTTCTACTCAGTACGCTCAGAACTTGGTCTACCACAAAGATGCGATCACTTTTGCAACCGCTGACTTGCTGCTGCCACAAGGCGTAGACATGGCTTCGCGTGCTGTTCATAACGGTATCTCCCTGCGCGTGGTTCGCCAGTACGATATTAACAATGACCGTATGCCTTGCCGTATTGACGTCCTGTACGGTTACAGCACCATCCGTCCACAAATGGCTGCTCGTATCTGGGGCTAAGTCTGAAGGGGGCTTCGGCCCCTTTTTCAAAATTCTTTTAAGGAAAATATCATGGCAATTCCAAATGGCGCAGGCGGCTATCAACTTGGTGACGGCAATCTGAGCGAAGTAAGTATTGGCGTTCAATCAGCTCCAGTGGCTAAAACCGCTGCTGCCACTCTGACCGCTGCTGAACTGACTAACGGCATCGTTACTTATACCGGCGCTGCTGTTAACCTGACTCTGCCTACCGTGGCTGACCTTGAAGTGCTGGTTTCCAGTGCTAAAGTGAATAGCTGCTTTGACTTCAGCATCATCAACACCGGCGCAACTAATGCTGCCACCGTGGTTGTTGGTACTGGCTGGACTCTGGTTGGCGTGGCTGCTGTTTCGGCTGTTACTTCGGCTACATGGCGCGCACGCAAGACCGGCGACGGTACTTGGATTGCATACCGTCTGGCTTAATACGAAGGGGGCTTCGGCCCCTTTCTTTAAAGGATAAATCATGGCAAATACAAAAGCAGTCGGCATTGCATATGCTGACCCGTCATTTGACAACGCCCAATACAAACTGTATTTGGTGGCTGACTTGCCTGCCGCATCGGTTGCTTTGGCAGGAACGCGTGCTGCGGTTAGTAACTCTAATGCTGCTTACACAGCGGGCATTGGCGCAACGGTTGCAGGTGGCGGCGCGTTTATCGTGCCTGTGTTCTGTAACGGTGTAAATTGGCTTATCGGCTAATATGAATGGGGCTTCGGCCCCATCTAAACTATGAACATTTACCTCCAACACCCTGTGCATGGCCGCAAGATCGCAACAATGGAACTTGAAGCGGAACAGGATGAACAAAACGGCTGGACGCGATACAATGACGACATTGTGGAAGCGCCTAAAGTCGAAAACGAATTAGTTAGCCGACGCAAGCGCGCAACTAAAGGAAATTAATCATGGCAACATACACAGCCGGCGAACAAATTAATGCAGCATTGCGCTTAATTGGCATGTTGGCTGAAGGTGAAGACCCAACGCCGCAAACGTCGCAAGACGCGTTAGCCGCGCTGAATCAGATGATTGATTCATGGAACACCGAACGGTTGTCTGTTTTTAATACCCAAGACCAAGTGTTTACTTGGCTTGCCGGCACGTTGACACAAACTGTTGGCCCTACAGGCACGTTTGTGGGCAACCGCCCTGTAGCGATTGATGACGCTACTTATTACAAAGACCCAGGCACTGGCGTATCTTTTGGCATTAAGTTCATCAATCAGCAGCAATATGACGGTATTGCGGTTAAAACCGTAACGTCCACCTACCCGCAAGTCTGTTGGGTAAACATGGAATACCCGAACATTACGATGACGGTATATCCACGCCCTACGCGGGACTTGGAATGGCACATTATTTCGGTTCAAGAGTTAGATAAACCAGCAAATCTTTCTACAGAAATTCTGTTCCCACCAGGTTATTTGCGTGCGTTTAAGTACAATCTGGCTTGTGAAATTGCTGCTGAATTTGGCGTAGAACCATCGCCAACAGTGCAACGCATTGCAATGACAAGTAAACGTAACCTTAAACGCATCAATAATCCTGATGACGTTATGTCGATGCCTTACGCGATTGTTGCAACGCGTCAACGCTTTAATGTTTACGCGGGTAATTTTTAACTACTAAATAGTGCAAGCACTATGGTATTTACGTTTTCCAGCCAAATAAGCTTGGTGAGCTTTTTCCGGCGTTAAATAATCACCAAGCCATTTGGATTTGCCGTTAACTGACATGCTTGCGCGCCATTTATTTTGAAACCATATAACGCCCATAAAACCGGATTTATTTCGTTTATTTGGTTTCTTAATATTTTGAGAATTACCTTCTGCGGTTACATTTCTAAGATTAGCTATGCAATTGTCCGCTTTTTTGCAATTGATATGGTCAATCAAACCGGTAGGCCAAACGCCATGCACGTAAAACCACGCCAATCTGTGCGCTTTGTACACTTTACCGTTGATACCAATTGTAACGTAGCCAATTCTTTTTTCAATGCAGCCTGCAATAGTACCGGCTTTAACAGCTTTGCTTCTATTTGTTTTCCATATAAAAATTCCCGTATTTCGGTTATAGTCCAGAATTGCGTGCAGGTATTCAATCGTAAGTTCAAGTGCCATTTAAGCTCCTTAGTAATGAGCTTGAATATTAACACAGAAACTATTAAATAATGCAAACGCCTATTCTCGGTCAATCATACGTTGCCCGTAGCGTTAACGCTGCGGATAACCGTATGGTTAATCTGTTTCCGGAAGCTACGCCAGAAGGCCAAACAGCCGGTTTTCTTAATCGTGCGCCTGGGTTGCGTAAGCTGGCAACCGTGGGTACTGGCCCTATTCGTGGGCTGTGGACGTTCGGCGGTTACGGTTACGTTGTGTCTGGTAGCAGGCTATATAAGCTAGACACAAGCTGGAACGCTACGCCACTAGGCGTTATTAGCGGTTCTGGCCCCGTGTCAATGGCTGACAATGGCACGCAATTGTTTGTTGCGGCTAATCCTGCGGGCTACATTTATAACGCCAGCACAGACGTATTTCAACAAATTAACGATCCAGATTTTGCCGGCGCCGTTATGGTGGGCTATCTGGATGGTTATTTTGTATTTCAGCAGCCCAATTCACAAATCTTTTGGACTACCAAGCTGTTAGATGGTACGTCAGTCGATCCACTGGATTTTGCCAGCGCCGAAGGTTCGCCTGACGGTTTAATGTCGTTATTTGTTGACCATTTGGAAGTGTGGCTGTTTGGTACACAAACTGTTGAAGTTTGGTACGACGCGGCTAACGTAGGCTTTCCATTTTCGCGTATTCAAGGCGCGGTTAATGAGTTTGGTTGCGCTGCAACATACTCGCCTGCCAAACTGGACAATTCGTTATTCTGGCTTGGATCAGACGCCCGTGGGCATGGCATTGTGTATCGTGCTAACGGCTACATCGGCCAGCGTGTGTCTACGCACGCGGTTGAGTACGCTATTCAAAGTTACGACGTTATTAGCGACGCGATTGGCTTTTCGTACCAGCAGGATGGCCATTCGTTCTATGTGCTGATATTTCCTAGCGCCAATGCAACTTGGGTGTACGACGTTGCCACACAAGCTTGGCATGAACGTGCCGGCTTTGCTAATGGTCAATTGATTCGCCATCGAGCTAACTGCCAGATGTTTTTTAACGAAGAAATTGTTGTTGGCGACTTTCAAAACGGCAAAATCTATGCGTATGATTTAAATGTGTATGCTGACGATACGCAGCCACAGAAATGGGTTCGATCATGGCGCGCACTGCCAACCGGCCAAAATAACCTCAAACGCACTGCGCAGCATACGCTGCAACTTGATTGCGAGACGGGTGTAGGCTTGAACGATGGTCAAGGCAACACGCCGCAAGTTATGCTTCGCTGGTCAGATGATGGCGGTCATACTTGGTCAAACGAACATTGGGCGTCTATGGGCAAGATTGGCGGGTATTTCACGCGTACATTTTGGCGCCGGCTTGGCATGACGATTAAACTGCGTGACCGCGTGTATGAAGTGTCTGGCACTGATCCGGTTAAGATTGCGATTACAGGCGCAGAACTTGTTTTGACGCCTACTAATGGCTGATAACCTTAAAATTCCTGCCGATCGGGTTGCGTTACTTGATCCTAAAACTAACGCGGTAACGCGTCAGTGGTATCGCTATTTTCAAGATTTGCAAAACATCGGCGGTGGTGGCGGCACAGGCACAGTTACGTCTATCAATGTATCCGGCGGCACAACGGGTCTGACAACCAGCGGTGGGCCAGTTACAACAAGCGGCACGATTACGTTTGCTGGTACGCTAAACGTTCTTAATGGCGGCACAGGCGCTACAACAGCGTCAGGCGCACGCACAAACTTAGGTTTAGTGATTGGCGTCGATGTGCCTAGTCCGACAGGCACAGGCGCGTCAGGCTCATGGAGTATCAATGCGGCTACAGTCACTAATGGCGTTTACACGACGGGCAGTTATGCTGACCCTACTTGGATTACAAGCCTTGCTGGTTCTAAAGTTACTGGCGCCATATCTGGTCAAGCTGGCAGCGTAGCAAATGCGCTGACCGCTGGCTCAGGCATTTCGTACAGTTCCGGCACAACGTATGATGGCTCAGCAGCCATTACAATTACTAATTCGGCGCCAGATCAGGTTGTATCGTTAACCGGCGCCGGCACGACTACGATTAGCGGTACGTATCCTAGCTTTACAATCACATCCACGGATGCGTTTACGGGTACGGTTACAGCAGTTACTGGAACTGCGCCGGTTATATCGTCCGGCGGTACAACACCGGCTATTAGTATGCCAGCGGCCACAACGTCGGTTAGCGGTTATTTGACCAACACTGATTGGAACACGTTTAACAATAAGCAACCGGCTTTTGGTTCACAAACGGCTAACTTCTTTTATGCAGCGCCAAATGGTTCTGCCGGCGTGCCATCGTTCCGCGCAATTGTTGCGGCTGACATTCCTACGCTTAACCAAAACACAACCGGCACAGCATCAAATATTACCGGCGTGGTAGCGATTGCCAACGGTGGAACAGGCCAAACTACACAAACGGCTGCGTTTGACGCGTTGTCGCCAACGACGACCAAAGGCGATTTAATCGTATACAACAGCACGGATAATGTCCGTCTGGCTGTAGGCGCGGATAATTTAGTATTAACCGCTGACTCAACGCAAGCCACCGGCGTTAAATGGGCTGCTGTTGCGGGTACGGTTACTGTATCCAACGATACAACGACTGCCACAAACGAATACCCATTGTTTTCTGCTGCTACGTCAGGCAGCATTACGACGGTCTATACCAGCGATGCGAAGTACCTGTACAAGCCTAGCACTGGCGAGTTAACATCGCCTGCACCAATAGCAAGTAACGGCATATTTGTAAATAGCCAAACAGTAGCAACCAGCTATACAATAGCGGCAGGTAATTCAGGTATGTCGGCAGGGCCGATTACGATCAATTCAGGCGTGACCGTGACGTTAGCGTCTGGCGCAAGATGGGCGGTAATATGATTAGCCATTATTTTAGCTCTGGCTTGTACACAAAAGAAACTAAAATTCCTGCGCATCATGTGCTGGTTCAGCACGCGCACAAGCACGATCATTTTTCCATTCTTGCGCAAGGTTCAGTCGAATTAATCGTTGATGGCGTTAAATCTATTGTTACTGCACCCGCTTGTTTGACGATTGAGGCAGGTAAGCACCATGGCATTAAAACTTTGACCGATGTGGTTTGGTACTGCATACACGCTACAGATTGCATTGATGAAAACGAAATTGACGCTGTATTAGTACAGCCTACAGACATGAGCGTAGCCAATGCTATCGCGCAAGAATTAGTTAAGGAGCATTGATATGCCTTGGATGATGGCAGCGGCAGTAGTAGGTTCTTCACTTATTGGTTCTAGCCAACAAGCTGGCGCAGCAAAAGATGCCGCTAATACAACGGCAGCAGCGACAAACAGAGCAACTGCACTGCAAGAAAAGATGTACAACGAAGGCGTGCAGCGTCAGCAACCGTTTTACAACGCTGGCGTTAACGCATTAGGCCAGTATGTACAAGGCGTGCAGCCTGGCGGCGCGTTGACGCGTGGTTTTACAATGGCTGATTACCAAGCCGACCCAGGCTACGCGTTTCGGCTAAGCGAAGGTTTGAAAGGTCTAGAACAGACTGCGGCAGCTAGAGGGGGTTTGCTGTCCGGTAACGCATTGCGCGGCGCGCAGCGATTTGGGCAAGACCTTGCATCGCAAGAGTACACAAACGCGTATAACCGCTACACAGGTGAGCAAGCAACGCAACGTAACGCGTTAGCTGGATTAGCCGGCCAAGGTCAAACTACCGCAAATACAATTGGTAATTCGGGCGCTGCGTATGGTCAAAATGTTGGCAATATGATGGTTAACCAAGGTGTAAATCAAGCCAATGCGGGCTTAGTCGGCGCTAACGCAAACGCTTCCGCTTATCGCAATATTGGCAGTTATTTAGGTAGCCAAAATTATGGCAGTATGTTTGGCGGCAATAGCGGCGGTGCAGGTACTGCGGAAAATAATTGGTCAGGCCAGTTGGCGAATCCATACAAATAGGCACAAACATGGCTGAAATTAATTTTGGTTTACTAACGCCGCAAACTGGCCCGACAGAATACGAGCAAATGCAAGCGCGTACCGCGCAGAATCAGCTTGTACAACAGCAGCTTGCGCAATCCCGTCAAGCCACGCAATTAGGCGCGGCGCAATTGCAAAAGCTGGTTGAAGCCGATCAGCGAGTTAAGCAGTTCGCGGAAAAGATGCGCCAAACAGGTGGCCCCGAAGATTGGCGCGGTATTGCTAAAGCCATGTTTGATTCGGGTGACCCTGAGCAAATTAAACGTGCGCAAGAAATGATCGAGGACCATAAAGCATCTGCACGGCTTAACCAAGCATTTGGTTTAGGTGAACCTGAAGCACCACCAGCGCAGGCGCAGCAAATGCAAGCGCCAGCAGCGCCTGTAGACCAAAATGTGCCGTCAAACGACAGATTACGGGAATACACCGCGCAAATTGGAAATTTAGAAAATCCAGAAGCAAAAGACATGGAGTGGGTGCTTAACGCGCAACAACGCGTTAATAATTTAGCGCCTGCGCAAACTGTTTCTGTTAACACGCTTGGCGAAAAAATAATGCCTGCGGTTGAGAAAAAGTCTAAGCCATTACCTATGCTGCCTACGGTGGAGCAAGGTTTGCTAATGGCAGGTTCGCAAAATAAAGGCGAAGCTGAAACAGGCAAACGTATTGTTGACTACTACGAAAAACAACCTGAATTATTGAAACTGCAAGCGCAACAAAATCGTTTGCTGCAAATGGCCGACACGCCGCAAAGCCAAAAACTAATTGAAGCTATGCCTGAGTATCGAGACATTACAGCTCAAATTAAAAAAATCACGACGCACGCAGCACCAATTCAAATTAATACCGGCCAGCAATTAGAAAAAGCTGAGTCCGTTCAAAAAGGCGCGTCAAACATTAAGCTTTTGGACGAAGTGTCAAATGATGCGCGTTCTAGCGCTAAATTGCTGCCGGCGATTGACGTAGCCGAACGCATCATGAACAAAGGTTTTGAAACTGGTTTTGGCACAGATGCTAAAGTTGCTGGCGCGCGTTTGCTATCCGCTTTCGGTGTCCCCGAAGCAACTAAATACGCTTCCGACGCGGCTACAATGCAAGCTATGCTGACGCAAACAGTGCTGCAACGTCAGCTTGAACAAAAAGGCGTAGCAACAGAAGGCGACGCGCAACGTATCGCTGACACGTCAGCTAAGCTAAGCAATCCAGTAGACGCCAATAAGTATATTCTTTCGGTCGCTCGCGCTACTATTCAGCGTGATCAGGAGAAAAAAGACTTTTTCCAAAAATGGTGGAATACCAATAAAACAGTTGAAGGCGCCGAACAAGCATGGGACGCTGGTCCGGCTAATAAGTCTATCTTTACTTATCCGGCGCTCAAAGCATACGCACCTGCTACTAAACCTACTGCCGGCCCTAAAACGCCAATCGCTACGGCGCAAGATAAAGCAGCTTTAGATTGGGCAAATGCAAACCCCAATGATCCACGCGCAGCACAAATTAAGTCACGTTTAGGACAATAACATGGCGGCACAATTTGATCCGGACGCATACTTAGCTCAACCGCCGGCATTTAATCCGGACGCTTATTTGGCGTCTGGCGGCGGTGTGCCTACTGGCCGTCGTTCTTACGCCGCGTCGGAAGTGCCGGCTGCTGCGTTGTCTAATTTAGGTGGCAGTGCTAAGCGCGCTGCGCAAGGGTTAGGCGAAACAATTATGCACCCGCTAGATACGCTTGAAACAATGCGTCAAGCGGTAGGCGGCGGCGCGTATAATTTACTGCCAGAAGATGCGCAAAAGTTTGTCATGGGCATTTCTAACGATCCAGAAAGACTTAAAAAGTCTATTGCTACAGCAAATGCTATCGGCGGTGTGTATAAAGACCGTTACGGTGACTGGGAAGCCATTAAACGCACAATTGCTGAAGACCCTATTGGCGCGGCAACTGATCTTTCGACTATTTTAACTGGCGGCGGCGCGGCAGCGACTAAACTAGGCGCAGTCAAAACTGGCGCTGCGTTGGGGAAAGCGGCTGAGTTTACCAATCCTGTATCGGCAATTACTAAGCCGGCCAACATGATGGTTGAAGCGCGTCAAGCAGGGTTAAACAAACAGCAACAGTTAAACGCCGTTCGTGATCAAACTTTGGCCGCAGGTCAACAAGCTGGCTATGTAGTAACGCCTGGTTCAATATCGCCTACTGGCGCCAACATTATGTCCGAGCGAATGGCGGGAAAAACGCAATTAGAACAGCTTGCGTCAGTCAAGAATCAAGCCACAACGGACAAATTAGCAAGAAAAGCGGCGGGTATTCCTGAAACCGCGCCTTTAACTTCCGATACGATGAAACAAATTCGTGCGGAAGAATTTAAAAAAGGTTATGAACCAATTGAACAGTTAGGCCAAATTAAAACTGATCCGCGATACATAACTGATCTTAATAACGTAGCGGCTAAATTTAAAGGCCCTAGCGCGTCTTTTCCTGGCGCAGTTCCAGATAGCGTTACAAAGCTAATTGACGCGTTTAAACAAGGCGATTTTGCTGCCGGCGACGCGGTTGCGGCTACGCGCATGCTACGTGAGCAAGCCAAAGGTAATTTTGCCAAAGGTGAAAATGGTTTAGGCAAAGCACAATTGGCGATATCTGACGCGTTAGAAAATCAAATTGAACGCAGCATTCCTAATCCCGATATGCTGGATCAGTTTAAAGCGTCGCGTCGTCGCATGGCGATTAGCCACACGATTGAAGATGCCATTCGTCAAGGTACAGGCACTATTGACCCTAAAAAATTAGCGCGTGACATTCAAAAAGGTAAGTATTTTTCGGGTGAATTAAAAACCGCTGCTGAGTTTTCCAACGCATTTCCTCGCGTTAGCCAATCTAGCGCAAGTATTGGCGCGCCTACAGGATCAGTTTTGGGTCGCGGCGCGGCGGGTTTAACCGGCGCAGGATTAGGTTATTTATTGGGTGGTACGCCAGGCGCGGCAGCGGGCGTTACATTAGGAACACAATTTGCACCTGAAGCTGTATCATCTGGCTTACGTAATTATTTGTTGTCTAAAACCGGTCAAGCACGCATTGCACCTAATTACGAGCAGAATTTTTTACTGCGAAATATTAACGATCAAGCTGCACGTAATGCGATGTTAGCATCGCAAGCAGGGCAACAAAACAAGTTAGGCCGATAATGGAACCTCAAAACCTTTTCAATCTTATCTCCGGCGGTATTATGGCCGTTACCGGCTGGTTTGCACGCGAGTTATGGACTGCGGTTAAAGAACTGAAATCCGACTTGTCTAAGCTGCGCGAAGAATTACCGAAAGTGTACGTTACCAAAGACGATTTCCGTGAGGACATGCGCGAGATCAAAGACATGCTGAGTAAGATATTCGATAAGCTCGAAAATAAGGCAGATAAATAATGGCTTCATTATCACCAACACCACGGCAACAGTTCTTTGATGCGGCAGGCGTTCCGCTAGTCGGCGGTAAGGTTTACACTTACGCTGGCGGCACAACGACCCCGATTGCGACGTACACGACGCAAGCCGGTAACGTCAACAACACTAATCCAATTATTCTAGATTCACGCGGCCAAGCTAACATTTGGCTGTTCCCGTCAATCGCATACAAATACGTTATCACAGACGCTAATGACGTAACGCAGTACACCGTCGATAATATCTTAGTTCCAATCGACAACCTGTCGTTCTCGTCTCCACCGCCTATGGGCGATGTAGCACCCAATAGTGGCGCGTTTACCACGCTGTCTGCAACGGATAACGTAACCTTTACCGGCTCGGGCGCCACGCAGTTGCAAGTAGGCTCTACATCTGACCGGCCAACGCCCGTCATTGGTATGATCCGCTACAACAGCGCTTTGGCTGCTTTTGAAGGCTACGGCTCAACTGGTTGGTCAGCGATTGGCGGCGGTGCTGGCGCAACAGGTGGCGGCACAAACGAACTGGTTATTGAGAATGATCAAACCGTCACCGCCAGCTACACACTTGGCGCGGGTAAAAATGCTATGTCTACCGGCCCGTTGACTTGGGGTACGCTTTTTTCAGGCACAGGTAGCATTGCGGGTACAATGCTGACCATTGACGCAGTGACAGTCGGCGCGTTAGCAGTAGGCGAGGTGATTGTTGGCACAGGCATTACTGCCGGTACAACGATAACAGCGTTGCTTACCGGCACAGGCGGCGTAGGTACGTATACGGTTAGTGTATCGCAAAACGCAAGCTCTACTACGATTACGGCGCCGATTGTTATTACTGTCCCTACCGGCGCACGCTGGGTAATTTTGTAAAAGGATTATTATGTCATCAACAATTACCGCCGGTAATGCAACAAATGGCTTGGCTATCGCGTCCGATAATACTGGCATATTGCAGCTTAAAACGGGTACGGGCGCAGGCACAACCGCGCTAACGCTGGATACATCGCAAAATTTACAATTTAACTCCGGTTATGGTTCTGTCGCCACAGCATATGGTTGCCGTGCTTGGGTAAACTTTAACGGCACGGGTACGGTAGCTATTCGCGCTTCTGGGAACGTGTCGAGTATCACGGATAATGGCACGGGTAACTACACGGTAAACTTCACAACTGCGATGCCGGACGCGAATTATTCTGCGGTTGGTATGTGCAATGACAACAGCAACACAAGTTCAATCATGTACAGAACTGGTGGGCTTTTTTCCACCACTCAGCTTCAGGTTTCAACAGGTGCGGGTGGAAGCCTTGTAGATAACGCAAATTGTCTCGTCGCCATCTTCCGCTAACCGCATGACTCGGACACTTAATCAGAAAGGCTAACAAATGAATTCCAGAATAATCTACCCGACTGACGAAGGCGGTGTCGCAGTAATCATTCCTGCTGTCAGTGTTGAACTGGCACTTAAAGACGTACCAGATGGCAAGCCTTTTGAGATTGTAGACGTAGCAGACATTCCTTCAGATAGAACTTTCCGTGGGGCATGGTCATGGGCATCGTAATTAATCTTGATAAAGCTAAAGCTATCGGCCACGATATGCGCCGCGCTGCCCGAGCGGAAGAGTTTAAACCTTTGGATGTGAAGGCGACTATTCCTAGCGAAGCCGCTGCCGCTGAAGCTGCCCGTCAGCTAGTACGTGAAAAGTATGCTGACATTCAAGCTAAGATTGATGCAGCAGCTACGCCAGAAGAAATTAAGGAGGCTGTATGTCGATAGGGTTGAAGGGTAATGCAGATGGCAGCGGTGCTGTCCAAGTAGGTGGCTCAGACGCCATTACGATCAGCACTGGACTTGTGGTAACCGGCTCAGCGGGTAATTTGATGCTGCAATCGGGTACTGCGGTTGCGTCTACTTCAGGCACATCGATTGACTTTACTGGCATACCGTCGTGGGCTAAACGTGTCACTGTAATGTTTAGCGGTGTTAGTACATCCGGCACAAGCAATGTGCTTATCCAGCTAGGTGATTCTGGAGGCGTGAAAATTACAGGCTATATAGGATCATCTTCGAATATTAGTAGTGCAGTGTCGTCAGTAACTTCCACTGATGGTTTTATACTAAACGCATCAGCGGGGGCATCTTTGCGGTCGGGTATATTAACTATTAACTTGCTTAACGGCGCAACATTTACTTATGCTGCTGCGGGTACTTTTGGGGAAGCAGCGGCAACAACTTACATTACCGGCGGTTACAAATCATTGCCAAATATTTTAGATCGCGTACGCATTACTACAGTCAGCGGTACAGTTACGTTTACCGCTGGCACGATCAACATTCTTTGGGAGTAAATTATGCACAGAATCGTAGTGGACTGCCAGACAGGCGAAGTAATCAAATACACACCTGAAGAACAAGCAGCGTATGATGCTGCGTTGGAGCAAGCAGAATGAGCATAATTCTAGATGGCACTAATGGTATTACTACGCCGGATATGGAAGTTAATTCGGCTACATCAATGGGCTATGCGACTGGCGCAGGCGGTACTGTCACGCAGCTAACATCGAAGGCAACTGCGGTGACGCTAAATAAGCCTACTGGTCAGATTACTATGAATAACGCTGCATTGGCTGCGGGTGCAAGTGTTGTTTTTCAATGCGCTAACACACTTGCATCAGATGTTGACATACCTGTTGTTTCGCTAGGAACCTCGCTTTTGCCAAGCTATACCATTCGTGCTAAGTGCAGCACGGGGTCAATTTCATTTCTGCTGAAAAACGAAACTGCGGGTTCTTTATCTGATGCACTAATAATTAACTTCGCCATCATTAAAGGAGCAACGTCATGAGTTTTATCGCACGTTTTAAAGAGCCATCGTCGTGGGCCGGCATTGCCGTTTTGTTTAATGTCTTTGGCCCTGTTATTGGTCTGCCACCAGGTGGTGCTGACGTTATCGTTCAAGCTGGCGCAGGCGTTGCTGCTGCGGTAGCATTTTTTATGGCTGAGAAAAAGTGACGCCTAACTTTACTTACGAAGAACTTACGCGCACCGATCATCGGGAACTGTTAAATGTTCCCGATGCGGCGGCGCTTAAGAACTTGGATAAGTTAGCGTTGTTTTTAGAAGAAGTACGCGCATTGATTGGCCGGCCAATTATTATTAACAGCGCGTATCGTTCGCCCGAAGTAAATAAAAGCGTTGGTGGCGCGCCAACTAGTCAGCATGTCAAAGGTCAAGCCGCTGACTTCCGCGTGATCGGCATGACGCCAGACCAAGTGACGCGGTTACTGCACAAATCTAAACTGCCATACGACCAGCTTATCCGCGAATTCGATAGCTGGACGCATATCAGTATCGCGGATAAGCCTCGTAAGATGGCGTTAATCATCGACCGGAAGGGTGTTCGACAATTCGTGTAACGCACGCTGGATGTACACCGTTGCATCCATTAGTTCTTCCTGTAGATGCGTCAGCCATCCAACCAGATCAATATCAGTACGTTCAGTTGTTACGCCGTACTTTGTTAGCCCAACGTCAGCGCGCTGCGTCAGCTTTTCAATCACTGCGGTTACGTTTTTATCTTGCACATCTTATCCTTTATCGAGCGCGGTATGCGCGGTTTTGGACACCAGCCTAAACAGTCGTCTGTCCACGGGCCAACGACTAATACGCCGCCTGGGTTAAGCAACAACAGACTTGTTGCTCTAGGCGCCGGTTCGTCATCCGGATCACGAAAATACAGTTGGTCAGTTGTTATCTGTAGCATTGTTAACCCCTTGCGCGAATCTTTTGTTTTAGTGTTTGTCTTGGTTCTTGCTCTAATTTTTTAATGTGTTCTTGGAGTTCAAGTATTTCTTTGTCGTGGTCTTTTATTCTTTCAGCTATAACTTTTACAATATCTTCTATAACTTTAATTAGTTTGTATTCGTTCATAATTATCCTCTTGCGCGTATGGCTGCGCTAAGGTAAAGAAATAGCCCCAACGTAGCTGCACCTTCGCTAATGTAAATTTCACCAATCTCATCAACAAGGGTTGCGCACGCTTCCCGTTCGGCCAGCACCGCCTTTTCCAATTCCGCTTCAATAATAGATCGTAGTGTGTGGTTCATAGCCAGCCCATATTTAACGCCATGCTAAGCAATAAAAATACAGAACCAAAAAGTCCATTAAACCAACGGGGCATAATTGGGGCCATATAAACAGTGCCGATTAAGCCTAAAAGTTGAACTTCAGTCATTATTGCACCCCCATCAATGCAGCCCAACTAACAGGAAACAGCGCGCTCATTTCATTAGCGATCAATGCGGCAACTTCACGCGACTCTGCTTGGCTATGCGCATCCAAGCGAAGCCGGCACATGTCAGCGATAGCGCCCAACGATCCAGACCAAACCCATTCAGTCATCGTATTCAACAGTAACGCAGCGCGTGCTTGCTCAGGGCAAACGCCAAGGTCAAGTAAATCTTCGTAGGCATATAGCGAATGGGCTATTAAGTTAGCGAATATTTCATCAGCGACTTTTAGTTTGTCACCCGTTAACGCGCCACCAGACCCCTGCTTAACATTGTCGGCTGCCTTACGCCATTCCATTACGTGCATCTCAGGCTCACTGCTGACGTATCGGCGGGATACTTCATTCCAAGGCATAAACTTATGCTTAACCAACTGCCGCGCGACAAAGATCGGCGCCTTGACGCGGAACGTTGCAAATGCGTGATTGAACGGGCTAGTGTGCTTGTGGCACGCCAGATAATTAATCAGCTTTACATCTGCTGGCGACAACTTTTTAACTGTTGACGCTTTGTAATCCTCGCTGATTGTGCAACCTAAGTCCCAAGTGCTTTCTTTTTCAAACGATACCCTGGCAGCGTTAACTACGGATAAGTCTGAACCCATATGGTCGATTAGTGTAACTTTCATTTTTGCTCATCCTTAACAAATACACCATTCGGCAACAGCGTTCCTTTACGGTCTTTAATCTCGTCGTAAGCGGCTTGTAAGCAGCGTTCCAGCGTAGTGCCGCGCAAAGCGCAATACAAGATTAGCGTAACCAATACATCGCCAACGCCATCCTCAATGCCCGCCGTATCGTTTTTAATCTCTGCATCACACAACTCGCCCAGTTCGCTAACCGTTTTCATTAGCTGAACATACGGTTTAGCGTTTGGGATAATTTTTCTATCTTCTGCCCACTGGATTACTTTAATTTCTAATTCGTTCATTTCATGTAGCTCATCAATTCAGCGTTACGTTTAGCTTCAGACCATCGTTTGCTACCTTCGGCTTGCATGAGCGCTAACGCAAACTGCAAGAAATTCGATAGCTTATCAATGTCCTCCTCGTTTACTTCACCGTTGCGAATGTCGTTAATGATGCGCACGCATTGCTGTCTGCTGTACAGCACATTGTGCGCAAAGTCGCGGTCACGGTAGCTCATTTTTTGCAAATCCTTTTCTTTGCTTCTTTCAGATTGCTATCGAACAGCCATGCGGAACACTGCTTGTCTAAGTCTATCGCTGGCGCGGTAACAACGATAACCTGCCCCTTACCCAACTCAAAACAAGCCACGCCGTATAACGAGAACGCGATAAAAAACACGCCTACCATCATAAAATCTTTCATGTGTTCTTCTCCTTTAATGTTGCTTCTGCCCACCGCAGGATTCCTATAGCCGGTTCTCTCCATATAGCAAAATCATTTTCAGTCAGCCCTACCCATTCTTTCTCAGGCTGCGCTAGTGCTGTGCGTAGTGCTTCAATTGCTTGTTTAATTGGCGTTTTCCATATGGGCTCATTTGCGTGTGAATTTTCCAGCGCATCAAGCGCCATTTCCATTGCTTCTCTGCTCATGTGTTCTTCTCCTTTAGCTTTGCTTCAGCCCACCAAGCAGCAGATTCCCATGCTTGGCTAGTAACCCATGAGTCCTTGTTTCCTTCTCTTATTTCTTTATCAGTCAGCCCTACCCATTCTTTCTTTCGGTAGAACCCCGCGCTGTTCAGCACTTCTTCTAGATTCGGGCCAAATATTTTTGTTGGCTTATCCGTCAGCCCTTGCCATTCTTTTTTATTTTTACGTGCCGCTATTGCTGCATCAAGCTGCTCAATTTGATAAAAACGAATGTCATCCATTATATTTAATGAAGCGTACTCTGATTTCATGTTTCGATTAATCATGTCCCAAAGCCTGTCTCTGTGTTTTTGTAGAGCGTCAGCTATAACGTCATAGGCATCCATTGTTCTTCTCCTTTAGCTTTGCTTCGATGGCTCTGTAAAATTCTTCATACGGCGGCCTTGAAAAATCAGTTCTGCCTTGCGTTGCAAGTATTTTTACTTCCTTATCCGTCAACCATACCCATTCTTTCTTTGATAGCCATTTCTCTGGCGCTCCGCGAAATACTGGTTCCCTGCCTTCTAGTACCGCAAGCATAACTTCCATGCCGGTATACATGCCGTGAAAATAATGGTCATAATTCCACGTACCATCACGCCCTTGCACTTCAAGCATTTCTTTTAGCTTTATTAACGGCTTTGGACACTTTTTACAATATCCACCGATACCACATTGCCCACCGTCACATTCGGCTGGTTCAGGCTGCGCTAGTGCTGCGCGTAGTGCTTCAGCAAGCATTACAAACTGTGGTGTATAGGAATTTGGTGGAGGCATTTGAAAAGCAAGGTATTCAATCTGCGTAGCGATTCGCTTTATTGCTTCTCTGTCAGTCATGCGTTCTTCTCCTTTGCGTACAGTTCTTCGGCAAGCAGATACCCCTCAAGTGGCCACAGCTTATTGATGGCATCCTCATAAGCGAACTTCTCACCTAGCCCTTGGTTATACTTGCTCGGGTCTACACAGGCGCTCATACCCCAGACTGAATACCCGTTGACCATCTCTAGCTGACAGAACGTAGTAGTTGTTCCTTCCATCAATGTGTAAGTAGTGCGCTTAATGCGGTCTTGCATACTGTTCAGCGTAACGGTTGTTCTTACTTCTTTGATTTTCTCATCCATTTCATTTCTCCTTTATTCCATGTGCTGCTTCGATTGCTCGAGCAAACAATTTAAAACCATTGGGCAGTCGTGCAGTCTCAGAAGTTGGGTATGTATCTACGGACTTTAGCGCAGCAAGAAGTTCATCATCACTCAGCGGCTTGCGTGGTGGTGGTGGTGGTGCTGTGTAGAGTGGAATAAAGTCATGTGTTTCTTTATTTTTAGCCGACATATCTATCATGTCTGCTCTTAATAATCCTTCAGTTCCGCTCAATTTGCGTTTAGTAAGATACGCTACCGGCTTCTGCTCAGGCTGTGTATCAAGAATTTGCTTGTACCCAATAACCTCTCCCTCAAGTTCATGGATGCGGTGCTTCAAAGCACGTATATCGCCTTCAGGCACACGCGTTGCTGAATCCCATGCGGCTTGGTGCATTACTTCGTGTAAATTACCGCTGCGATTTGTATTCATTTCTGCTCCCTTAATGTCGATCTGCTCATCAGGCTGCGCTAGTGCTGCGCGTAGTGCTACAAGCGCTTTTTCATGTAATTCAAACCAATACCTTTCATCACTAAGGTCAACTAAAGCATCAAGCGCCATCTGCATTGCTTCTTTGTCAGTCATGCTTGCCCCCTTGCTTTTCCAACATACTAGGTAACGAATGAAAAAAATATTTCGGCGTGAAGTCAGACGCAGAAATCCAACCATCTCCACCTTCACGCAACTCAACCCGCAGCCTATCGCAATCAACCTCAAGAATTCTGCAATAGACAGCAGGCCAGCCAATCCATCCCGTGTACCCAACAACGATGCCTTTAGTCATTTCCCCTCCGCTTTTGCGAGCGTTTCTTCTGCTACTCTATGCGCGTCAGATATGTATGACGTACCAGAACAAAACTGCAAAGCATCTATTAAGTCTGCATTCACTTCATGCAGTCGGCGTAGTTCGGCGGCGGCTGATTTATCTCGTGTATTTGCTGATGTATCCAGCCAGTTAGCCAGCCTCAGTGCTTCCGGTTGTTTGTCAGGCATGCGTCCTCCCCTTTCCAATTTCTGCTGCTGCTCTTGTGATTGCTCGGCGGGTTGCATTTTCTAAGTCCCCTTGATTTATTACTGCGACAACTACTAATGGCGGTATCGCTACTGCGCCAGCGTAGGGGTCGATAATTATTTTTAATTTTGTTATTAAACTAAACGCATCAGCGCTGCTAACAAGCGGATTCCAAACAGACCATGAGTTGTAGTAAATTCCTGAACCTACGCTATTCTCTGTTTCTACATAAGGCCCTTTGACCCCCGCAGCCTTCGCAGCGTACTCAAGCAATTCTCTGTCAGTCATTTCGGTACCCCTTCCTCTTTCCACATTTTTGCTTTGATTGAATACGGAATCTTAGGTTTAGGACACCAGCCCAAACAGTCATCCGTCCAGATACCCACGATCAGTACCCCACCGGGATTTAATAATAACAAACTAGTAGCCCTAGGTGGGGGTTCTACGTCAGGATCACGAAAATATAATTGATCTGTTGTCACTTGTTTAAAGTCAGTCATGTGTGTCCCCCAGTTCTAACAACATTTTCTTGCATCGCTCCAAGTACCACAGTGCATCAGCGCCATCACCCATAGATGCAGCGAACCATTCGTTGCCGTCCTTGTCACACCCTGCAATGACTACGCAATCCAACGTACCTATTGCGCCTTTCAATACAAAGTCCGGGTCAATGTCCAGCTTAGTGATACCCCCAAAAGGAATTACGTTATCAGTCATTTCACTTCCTCCCAATCAACCCAACCTTCTTTCGGTGTACATGTATGTACCGTTACCATATCGCCAGCTACTAAACTTTTACCGCAGCGCTTGCATTCAACAAAGTCTGACTTAAATATCTTGTCGAAGTTGTCACGGAAGTTGTTGCTGGTTATGCGACTCTTGATGTCGTCGCCTGTAATATCATTTTTTGCTGACATATAGTCTCTCCTTTACGGCTGCGGTTAACTCAGTACTGTTTGCCCATCTATCGAACTCGGATATTACACAGCTTACATCCAATACAAAACCTTCTTCGCCCCACCAGCGCCAACGATAAAAGCGATGCCGGAACCTACTAACGCATCCGTACTTATAGAAGTCGCGTGGTACTTTGTGACCCGCAAGTTTTAGCCTTGCTTTAAATTCGCTACGACTAAAACCATGTAGTTGTTCACGTGTTGGTCGTGTCATGTATTTTTCTCCTTTAGCTTGGCTTCGATTGCGTCGCCATACGCCCTTGTGTGGCTAATGCAGGTTTTATGGTCAATGCCGCTCCAGCATTTATGTCGTTCTTCATCCGTCAGACCTACCCATTCTTTCTCAGGCTGCGCTAGTGCTGTGCGTATCTCTGCAAGTGCTATGACTTGCGCATAGTTATCGTTCTTGTCCAGCGCGTCAATAAGCCGCTGCATTACTTCATTTTTTGTCATGTGTTCTTCTCCCTCAAAATACTTGCAATTGAGTATACAATTTCTGCCGGATGCTCAAAGTTGCCCTCTTGAATAGTATCTTCAAAATGCTCAAGTTCCGCATTCGTCAGCCCCTTCCATTTTTTCTTAGGCCGTGCTAATGCTGTGCGTAATGCTTCGGTTGCATTGCATACAGAGCAAGATTGCTCATGAATTGAATCGCAATTTACATTTTCCAAAGCAGTAAGCGCCATCTGCATTACTTCTTTATTTGTCATGTGTTCTTCTCCTTCAGTTTAGCTTCTACTCTTTGCAGCATCTCACTTATTCGAATGTTATCTTGCACCTGAGCTAGACGAATTTCTGTAAATTCCTCATCAGTCAGCCCTACCCATTCGCGCCTTGGTGGTGCTGCGTAGAGCGGAACAAGTAAATCTTTGTAGGCATACAGCGAATGAAGCAACATAATAAATTGACCTTTTTCAGTCGGTCTAGTATTTCCAACACCCCAAGCCACCGGCTCCGTCTCCCCGAAAGCTGTTTCGGGAACATCAGGCTGCGCTAGTGCTGCTTTAAGCGCGTCAATTTCGTGGTTAAGGCTTTCAAGTCCGCTTCTTTTCATATTAAGTTCTTCTAGCGCATCAAGCGCCATCTGCATTACTTCTCTGCTCATGTGTTCTTCTCCTTTAGCTTTGCTGTGATAAGTGATTTAAACGTGTGGTATCTAGGCAATGCGCAACGCGATTGCTCCCACAAGTCTACTGCTTCTGTAATAGTCAGCCCCTTCCATTCGCGCTGTGGTGCTGTGTAGAGAGGAATGCAGTCTTTATCTTTCCTATAATACGGATCGGTACTTACTGCGTCTTTGGTTTTATTCCACCACGCCACAGGTTCTAGTTCAGTCTGCGGTGGAAGTGTTGCCACTGGTGTAACCCACATACTGGCAGTATTTCCAGACGATGGGTCTTGATCGTATACCCACGGAAGCAGCGCACTATTTATAGGTTCAAGCTCTCCGCCACGCGGCGGTGTTTGTTTATATATCTGAAACTTCATTGCCACCGGCTCAGACATGCGCTTTACTTTGCCTTCGTTCCAATCACGAATGAACTTTTCCTCAACATCGTCTTTGCAATTCATGTCGGTTTCCTTTCCCCTGTTTCAAACGCTTCTCTATTGTCTGCACTGTTGTGTGTAAATAAGTTCAGCGCATCGTCAACTCTTGGGTCACACCAGCACGTTGCATCTTTTGTATGCTCTCGAAGATCGTCTAACGGAACTACATGAGTCGAAGCCCCGTTCTTCTGCATTATGTCTGTCCATACTTGCCATGTCATGTGTTCTTCTCCTTTAGCTTGGCTTCGATGTCATGGGCATAATCTAAAGTGTTAAAAAAATAATTAGTAACGCGCTTCTCTGCCATTAATTCATATTCATCGTCCGTCAGCCCTACCCATTCTTTACGCTTTGTGTTCAACGGAATTGATCCCAGAAGGTTTGCGTCAATAAACATACGCAGCATAGAAGCTAATCTAATACACAAATAAATGTGGTCTGCGTAGTTATCAGCAAGTGTTGAACTTACTAGCAAGCCATCTTGATTTTTTACATTTGAGATGAGTATGGCTATCGCTTCGCCCCAACTCTCGTCCGTGTTTTCTTTAATTAGGTAATCAACACTGTTACGCATTAGGTCTCTCATGAGTTCTTCTCCTTTAGCTTTGCTTCTGCGTATCGAATAGCATCATGAAAGGATACGCCAATACTTCTACCCCCCTTAGCGCATGCCTTAATTTCTTCATCCGTCAGCCCTACCCATTCTTTCTTTGGTGATAATTGCACTTCGTATTGACACATGCACCCCGGCAAAATACTTGAATGAAGCCCCCTAGTTAAACCGCAGTTTGGGCAAGTGTTCATACGTTCACCCCCATCAAAGCAGCCCAGCTAACTGGGTACAAATCTTCCATCTCATTAGCAATCAACGCAGCAACAGTACGTGACTCGGCTTGACTGTGATTATCCAAACGCAAGATACACATGTCAGCGATAGCACCTAGTGACCCAGACCAAATCCATTCGGTCATCGTATTCAACAGTAACGCAGCGCGGGCTTGCTCAGGGCATACGCCAAGTTCAAGTAAATCTTTGTAGGCATACAGCGAATGGTTTATTAAGTTGTCGAATATCTCATTAGCGACTTTTAATACAACACCCGTTAACGCGCCGCCCGATCCCTGCTTAACATTCTCAGCAGCCTCACGCCACTCCATTGCATACATCTCTGGTGCACTGCTTACGTACCGACGTGACACCTCATTCCACGGCATGAACTTATGCTTGACCAATTGACGCGCTACAAAGATCGGAGCCTTGACCCTGAATGTAGCAAACGCATGGTTGAATGGGCTAGTGTGCTTGTGCTTGGCTAAGTAGTTAACCAGCTTTGTATCTGCGGGCGACAACTTTTTAATCGTTGACGCTTCGTAGTTGTCGTTAATATCAACAGCTAAGTCCCATGTGCTTTCCTTCTCGAACGATACACGCGCTGCGTTAACTACAGATAAGTCTGTACCCATGTGGTCGATCAGTGTTACTTCAATTGCTGCGCTCATTGCGGTTCCTTTATGAATGATAGTATCTCTGCGTTAATTTTAGCCAGTTCCCATTTCTTCGGGCCTTCTGCTTGCATCAGGGCTAGTGAAAACAAACAGAAGTTATTTAGCTTATCCATATCATCTTCGTTTACATACCCACCCCGTATGTCCTTGATGGTGCGCATAACACCAACGCGTAGTGCATCAACCTTCGCACGCCATACGGGGTCAGTAGCAATCGTCACTACTTTCTTTTTCCTGTGCATATCGTTTTCTTTGCCTCTTTCAAGCTAGTTTGAAATAACCACGCCGCACAGATGTTGTTAACGTCCGGCTTAGTGGCGTGTAACTTACCTGCTTCAAAACCTTCCTCATAGCGTGACTCGTAGCTAATAGCACGCTCCGCCGCACCACCTAAAAGAAAAGCAAAGAAGCATGTGCCACATGCAATGATGGTAAGTAAGAAGCTAGGCATGTCATCTATCCAGCATGATGATACAGAACACACCGATGAGCCACAGCATTAGCAACCCCTCAAGTATGCTCATAGCTTTACCTTCTTCGCTTTCTTTTCTTTCTTAGGTAACGCCTTTAGCTTGGCTGCGGTTGCTGCCTTAAGGGCAGTCAAACGAGCGCGCTTCTTGGCAAGTTTAGCTTCTATCTTTTCTTGCTTTTCCAAATCACGCAAGCGTTGTGCTGCTTCCTTTTCTTCAGGTGTCATGCGTTGACGAATGCGACGGCGTTCAGCTAGGTCAGCTTCATGTGCTTTACGACGGTCACGTTCAATCTTATCTTCCTCAGTCAACCACTCAGTGATACCGCAGTCAGCAACCCAACCGTTGAACAGCCAATTAGTAGCAGGGTCAGTCCACACAATGTCCGGCCCTACGTTCTCATGGAACCACTTAGCAAACTCCTCACGCGCCATGATGGCGGTCTTGAGCGCTGCCTTACGCTTGGACATAAGCGCTTTAATAATAGCTGCCTCTGGATCAGCGGCGGCTTCTCTTTCGATTGATAAACGTGATCTCATTTCAATTCCCCTTTATGCAAAGTACTTGTTTAAGTGTGTGTACTACTTCTACTAGGTCAGTCTGATTCGCCATCACTTCGTCGATGTTCTTATAGGCACTAGGTATCTCATCCAAAACTGCATCGTCCTTGCGGCACTCGACACCCTGCGTCTGTTCGATCAGGTCAGCGACGGTAAACGTAGCTCTGGCTTTAGTGCGTGACATAGATCGGCCTGCGCCGTGACTACACGAGCAATATGATTCGGCATTGCCTTTACCTCGAACGATGTATGATCGTTGACCCATAGACCCCGGGATAATTCCAAGATCACCTTCACGCGCTCTGATGGCTCCTTTACGTGTGACCCACATGTTGCGTCCAAAATGATTTTCCTTTTCTACATAGTTGTGATGACAATTGATTGCCTCTTGTGTGACGGTGAACGGCGTAGGGATGTGGCGTGTCAATGCAGCCAGTACCTTCTCCATCATCAGCTTGCGGTTCTCAAGCGCGTAGTTCTGCGCCCAACCTACTGCGGCAACGTAGTCGTCAAACAACTCGGTGTCTTCAGGTAGGTATGCCAAGTCCTTATCAGGTAACTCAATGAAGAACTGCTCCGCTTGCCGCTTTGCTTTCTCGATGAAGTAACGACCGATCAGGTTACCTACACCACGGCTACCACTGTGCAACATAACCCACACGTCCTGATTCTCATCAAGGCATAGCTCGATGAAGTGATTCCCTGAACCCAGCGTGCCTAGTTGGTTAGCCCAGTTCTTATTAAAGAGACCCGGCGTTTTGTCGGTGATGTCACTGTACTGGTGAAACAACGTGTTGGACACTTCGTACTTATCTGCATCCTTCTTAGCCCCACCCATACCCAAAGGCACATCGCGCTCGATCTGGTCGCGTATTACCTTGAGACTGTCCGGCAAGTCAGATGCCTTCAATGACAAGCGCACAGCGTTCATGCCGCAACCAATGTCCACACCCACAGCGGCGGGGATGATCGCGCTCTGCGTTGCAATGACTGTACCGATAGTCGAACCTACACCTGCGTGTACGTCAGGCATACACGCCACACCGTTGCTCGCAATGAATGGTAAACGCGCTAGGTTCTTCAACTGCGTCATTGCCTCTGCTTCTACATCATCCGTCCAGATTTTAATTGGCCGGCTACCGGCCTCTTGAATGACTTGTTTCATTTCATTTTCCTTTCAACAGCTTAGCGTCTCGTGCTTTAAATACCGCTGCTTGCTTCGTGCTGAACAGAGAATTGTGTACGTGACCCGAGTAGTCCACGCCCAGTCTTAGTGAATGCGGTTGATCGAAGAACACACGGTCTTTCAATGCAGGGTCAGGCTTCGAGTTACTTACTACTTGTTTATAGAACGCCTTTGCGTTAAGTCTGCGTACTGTCTGTGTTGCTGCCTCAATGGTCGCGGTGCGTAAATCTTCTGGTTCTTTGTGTGCGAAGCGCAATAGTTCTTGCTGGTTAGCGGTAAGTTTGTGCATGATTTCCTCTGGTTTAATTAAGCGTTGTTAAGTAGTTCTTTTAAGCGGGTATATAACGAGATCGCTACAGTGAATGACAGCGTATCTAAAAACTTATCTACATTGAACGGCTCTGGGTCAGGCAGTTGTGTGTACTGCACAGTACGCGTCACGGTTTGGTTTACTTCACTAGCTTGCGGGGCCAGCGCCGCAATGCCCTGCGCCTTAGCACGTCGGTTGACCTTAACAGGACGCGTGTAGTCAGTGCCTACCGCTACATAACCAAAGCCATCAGGCGA
>Ga0208643_1000151_pt1 | contig 45044 bp, 42 predicted proteins | sample VirMetDEL_Nov_12_FD_184516 | JGI IMG/M metagenome (GOLD analysis project Ga0208643, IMG submission 184516) | Aqueous microbial communities from the Delaware River and Bay under freshwater to marine salinity gradient to study organic matter... | ecosystem: Environmental > Aquatic > Marine >...
TAGGCCTGCCGCCAGCGTTCAATCTGAGCCATGATCAAACTCTTCAATTAAAGTTTTGTTGCTTCATCCCGAAGGAATCAGCGGCTCAATGAATTCTGATTTTTTGTTTCTCGCACTCCTTATAAAAGAAGGGCTGAAACAAACTGTACATATTGCTATGAACACTCATTGTTACATTGATTTAAATTTTTGACTGCCAACGCTAAGGTTAAGCAGTTTCGATTAACTCAACACCTGTGAGTGTCCACACAGATTTCTTGTTTTATCTTGTTAAAGAGCAACTCAATATCCGTAAGAGGACTTGAGTACCACACTGAGCGCCGAACGCTTCCAGTTGGCTAGGGCTGCGTATTCTACGCATTTCCCGTTTCGCGTCAAGGAGTATTTTCAACTTCTTGCCGCGATTGAATTAAGTGGTTAAAAGCCATTTAATTCAATCTAACTCGCCAGCTTGCTTTCGCGGTCTGCCGTGTCAGTGGATGCGCATTATAGGGAGATTGAGAAAGTGCGCAACCCCTATTTTTAAGATAATTGTCATTTTCTCACTGTTCGTTGGATATTTGACCTGACCAGCTAGTTTTTAACCTTTATAATGCAAAAAACCACTCAATTAGGGACTTTTCTATGTCAGGGCCACTCAGAACTTACCAAGGTATTCATCCTCAATTAGGCAATAATGTGTATGTAGATGAAGCTTCGGTGCTTGTTGGTGATATTGCACTAGATACTGATGCCAGTATTTGGCCTATGGTGGCGGCGCGTGGTGATGTTAACCATATTCGTATTGGTAAGCGCTCGAACGTGCAAGACGGTAGCATATTGCATGTGACGCGTAAGTCAGCCGCTCGTCCCGATGGTCATCCACTGATTATTGGTGATGATGTGACTATCGGTCACAAGGCGATGCTTCACGGTTGCAAAGTCGGTAACCGAGTATTAGTGGGCATGGGCGCGATTATTCTTGACGGTGCGATTTTAGAAGATGATGTGATCTTAGGTGCGGGCTCTTTAGTGCCACCGGGCAAGGTATTACAGAGCGGCTATTTATATGTAGGCAGCCCAGCTAAGCAGGCTCGTCCATTAACGCCTGCCGAAATGGCCTTTTTGCCAGAATCTGCCGACAACTATGTCAGACTGAAAAACGAGTACTTAGTTGAGTTACAAAACATCTAGTCAGTTAGCGTTAGTCGCTAAGTATCGCTATATAAGAAAGGCGGCAGAGACTCATTCAGTCTCTGTCACCTTTTGCCATTTATTGATTCAAAATCTATCCACTGAAACTCGCGATGAAACTAGCCTAAGCGAACTGCGCCAAACTCATCAAACTCTTCGGCTTCAATTAAGTCTTCCGCCATTTCTTCGGCATCAAATCTCACCGCATCAAACAATGCCAGCATAGCAGCCGCTTCATCGGTACTCGGCTGTTCAGAGAAATCATTCAGCTCACGTAATTTAGCAGCACTGATATAGCACTTGATGTTCATCCCCTGCGATTGCGCCATAAAACAGATTTGCCCTTGGGCATCGTCCCAATATTGCAGATCGGGGAAAAGAATACTTTGATTCATGCTTCCTACTTAGGCTCTGCCATTAGTTTGTCCCGCAAAAGCGTCAACACCACTTGGGTGTCGGGCTCAATACCTCGCCATAAGGTAAAACTCTTAGCCGCTTGTCCGACTAACATACCTAGCCCATCAATGACTTTCGCCGCACCTTGGGAGAGTGCCCATTGGTTAAACGCGGTGACCGAGGCGCCATACATCATGTCATAACAAACGGTTTGGGTGGTGATGATATATCCTGGCAAAGGTGGCAACTCGCCCGCAAGGCTAGCCGAGGTTGAATTAATAATGATATCGAACTCGCCCGCAAGCTCACTCATTTCAACGGCGGTGACTTTACTCGCGTAAGCGCCGTTATCCACAGAAGTAAAGATATCGACCAAATGCTGCGCCTTTGCGTGAGTGCGATTGCTGATGGTCAGCTGCGCAATTCCCGCATTTAATAACGGCAGAATACAACCGCGCGCCGCGCCACCAGCGCCAATGAGTAACACGCGCTTATCTTGCAAGCTGCCTAAGTTAGCGATGAGATCGGCCACCAGCCCTAAGCCGTCGGTGTTATCACCGCGAATAGTGCCATCGGCCAATAAACTTAAGGTGTTGACTGCGCCAGCGAGTTTGGCTTCGGGGCTGATACTGTCACACAGCGCAAAAGCTTGCTCCTTAAAAGGCACGGTCACATTGGCGCCCTTGCCGCCCGCATTGAAAAACGCCGTCAATGAGGCTTCAAAACCATCGACCGGGGCAAGAATAGCTTCATAGGTTAATGACTCTTGGGTGGGCGCGGCAAATTGTCCATGGATGAACGGCGATTTACTGTGGCTAATTGGATTGCCAAACACTGCGTATCTGTCTGTCATAGCGATATGAAATTTTAGGTTCAATGGCTTTGCAGTCTACCGCGCTTTTGAGCCCACGCAAGACGAATTATGCTCAACTAAATTTCACGCTAGGTTTCACGCTATAATGCGCCATCGGCTCCAAACACTCTACTTTAGTGAACGACTATTCCAATGAACTGGCTTAAAAAGATTTTTAGTAAACACACTCCGCCGCAGGATGATCGCGATCCGAGTCAATCTAACGCCTATGACTTAATCGGCGGCGAAAAGGTGATCCGCGCTATCACTAAATGTTTTTATCAGAAGATGGCAAGTTCGGCAGAAACGACAACACTGCTTGCCATTCATAGGGCGCCCATTGCGGAGTCACAGCAGAAGCTATTCGAATTTTTAAGTGGTTGGCTCGGCGGGCCGCAGCTTTATCAGCAAAAATATGGTCATCCGGCATTGCGAGCACGACACATGCATGTCGATATTGATGAGGCAATGCGCGATCAATGGCTGTTTTGTATGAAGTTTGCGATTGAAGAGAATATTAAAAAGCCAGAGCATCGAGCCGCCATCTTTGAGGCGATTTCAACTCTAGCCGATCATATGCGTAATCAATAAAGTGGATATGGCATCCACTTTTTAAGATTAACGGCTAAACCCAGTCGCGTGGTTTGAGGTAGTTATCGTACAAATCTGCCTCTGGGCTTCCCGCCTCTGGCGTATAAGCATATTGCCAACGCACTAATGGCGGCATCGACATTAAGATAGACTCGGTACGACCACCTGTCTGCAGACCAAACAGCGTGCCTCTGTCATAGACTAAGTTGAACTCAACATAACGACCACGGCGATAGAGTTGGAACTGACGCTCACGCTCACCGAACTCAGTATCCTTACGACGCTCAACAATCGGCGCATAGGCCGTTAAGAAGCCATTGCCCACGGCTTGCATAAAGCTAAAGCTTTGCTCGAATCCTTCTTGATTCAAGTCATCGAAAAACAGTCCGCCCACACCGCGGGTTTCATTACGATGCGGCAGGAAGAAATACTCATCGCACCATTTCTTATATTTGGGATAAACCTCATCCCCGAAAGGCGCACAAATATCCTTAGACGTCTGGTGCCACTCGCGCACATCTTCTTCAAATGGATAATAAGGTGTTAAGTCAAAACCACCGCCAAACCACCACACAGGATCAGCACCTTCTTTTTGCGCGATGAAGAAGCGCACATTGGCGTGAGTCGTCGGGATATACGGATTGTTAGGATGGATCACTAAAGACACACCCATAGCTTCAAAACTGCGACCCGCCAGTTCTGGGCGATGCGCCGTTGCCGACGCCGGCATAGCGGCGCCAGTCACATGGGAAAAGTTAACCCCAGCTTGCTCGAATACCGCACCTTGGGTTAATACTCGGCTCGTGCCACCACCGCCTTCGGCGCGGGTCCATGAATCGGCAGCAAACCTTGCTTGGCCATCCAGAGCCTGTAAACCGGCACAAATTCGGTTTTGTAAATCGAGTAAAAACGCTTTTACCACTGCAGCATCAGGCACACTCATCTTGTTATCCTTATTATTGGTTTGCTCATTGTCCATTTCGTAAAATTTTGCCGCTTCGCGCATCGATAATGGTCGAGGGCTGACGTTGTTCGCCGAGTTCGCCTAATACCAGTGCATCGATTTTACCGGTAAAATCAGCGAGGATTTCAGCGGCAGTTAATGCGGGATCTTCACCTGCAAGGTTAGCGCTGGTCGACACTAAAGGTTTATTAAGTGCGCGGCACAGGGCTTGTACTCCAGCATGGGCCGACACTCGCACTGCGATAGAGTCAAATTCGCCACAGAGGTATTTTGAAACATGTGCTTTGATTGGCATGACAAAGGTAAAAGGCCCGGGCCACTTGGAAAATGCAAACTCCAGCTGCTCAGCCGTTAATTGTGATTCATCAACATAGGCTAAAAGCTGCTGAAAATCACTGGCGACTAAGATCAGTCCTTTCTGCCATGGGCGCTGTTTTACCGCCAATAACTTTTGGATAGCAGTGTCGTTATCAGGGTCACAACCTAGGCCATAAACCGCCTCGGTTGGATAAGCAATAACGCCACCGTCAAGAATGATGTCTTTTATATCGGATGGGTGTAGCTGCAACATTATCAAATCACCTTATGCGTCTTATCAGTTTTTGTCATTACCCGAATCTTCGCCGCCCCATCTAACGGTCGGTTGGGGATTATACTCAAGCCGCACTAAGGCAACAAATATTATGCAATGGCCTCGCTACAAGGGGCGCTTGTACTTGCAGGTTTTTTGCGGACATTCTAAACGCATCCCCGCCGCACCTTTACGCTCGACTAAGATCCCAAAACCACAGCTCGGGCAAGCTTCAGCAACCGGAGGATAATTCACAATAAACTTGCACTTAGGGTAAGCGCTACAGGCATAAAAACTCTTTCCGAAGCGGCTCGTTCTGTGCTCCAGTTTACCCGTTTTACATTCTGGGCAAGGGATATCAGGCTTGTCGCTCGCTTGATCCTGTTTTTCAATATGCGTGCAGCTAGGGTATTGAGTGCAACCGATAAAGATCCCAAATCGACCAGACTTTACCGCCAGTTCGTGGCCGCATTCAGGACATACAGAACCTTCAATCACTTGAGTTTCAATGGATTCGTGCTGCACTAAGGGACGAGTGTAATTACAGCTAGGGTAATTATTACAGCCAATAAAACCGCCGTGCTTACTGTGTTTGACCGATAACTCGCTGCCACATTCAGGGCAAAGTTCGTATTCTTTTTCCAGTGCGTGTTCGTGGGCACTAAATAATTGTTCATCAATCTTAGACATAATCATTCACCACCTGTCGTAGCGCATTAGGATATCAAGCGCAGTGCCATCAAGGAATTTATGGCATCAAAAAAGGAGGTCTTAGCCTCCTTTCTCTCATAATTCATCTTTCAAAACGATTAAGAATGTAGTCGGCCTTCGGGCTGTTCGAAGATTAAATCTTCCATTTGCTCATAAGCGGACTCATGACCAGGAGCGTTAAACAACACCATTAAGATAACCCATTTGAGATCTTCTAAAATCAGAGTTGGCTCATCCAACTCCATGACTCTATCGATCACCATTTCACGGGTTTCGACATTCAGCACTTTAACTTGCTCTAAAAACAGCAAGAAACCGCGGGATTCCACATCCAGCTTGTCCATTTCGTCCTTTGTATAGATACGAAACGAATGCTGATCGTGATTACAAAGATAAGGTTTATCACCTTCTTGTAATTCAGCTAAGCGCTCTAACCAAGTTAACGCTTTTAAAATCTCGGATTGATGAAATCCGGCACGAGTGAGTTCCTTGGTTAACTCGTCTTCATCAACTAGTAGTTCAACTTCACTGTGAACATAGTTTTCAAATAGATACATGAGGATATCAAACATGGCTAGCTCCTCTTTACTCTGACGTAACCACCGGGTACTGCAATCACCCAACCTTGCAACTCAAGTTCAAGCATTTGTTCTAACACCAGATCTATCGTTTTCCCACTATGTTCAACTACTGCATCAATGGATGTAGTTTCATAACCTACACTAGCTAACAGAGACGAAAATGGCAAATTACAAATCTCGCCTTGCTGTATATGGTGGCATAACTTCAATTCTTCAAGGTGGTAAGCGGTTAAACTTGCCAACTCCTCCACTATATCGGCGGCTGTTTCCACAAGTTTTGCCCCATCACGTAATAAATCATGACAACCTTGATGGTAACCGCCCAAGATTGAGCCCGGAACGGCAAATACCTCACGCCCTTGCTCCATCGCCAACCTAGCTGTGATTAAAGAACCGCTTTTACGACAGGCTTCAACCACAAGAGTCCCTAAAGAAAGACCGCTAATAATCCGATTTCGTTTCGGGAAATTCCCCGCAAAGGGACCGACATCTGGCCAAAACTCGCTAAGTATACAGCCTTGCTGCTGAATATCATGATAAAGCTGCCGATGTTTTCGTGGATAAACAGTCTCAATGCCAGTCCCAAGCACAGCAACAGTTCGCCCTTGATGTTCAACACAGGCTTTATGGGCAGCGCCATCAATCCCCATCGCCATACCGCTACAGATACCAAATCCCATTGAGGACATCTCCGCAGCCAGCTGATAAGCGACCTGCAATCCACCTGGAGAAGCATTACGACTGCCAACAATTGCAAGATAAGGAAGGGCTAACGCCTCCAAACAACCTTTAACGAACAGGACCGCGGGCGGATCTGAGAGTTGTTTTAATAACGGCGGATAAAGCGGATCGGAGAAACAAACGAGATGATGGTCAGCGGCTTGCTGTTGCCATTCGAGGGCGACATCCACTTTTTGATAATCAATAACAAGGCTATGGAGCAGATGATCAGATAAAGGTAGCGCTTGTCTCTCATGCTCTAACCTTTGTCTGAGGTCGTCCACTTCCATGTGCGTTAATAATTGTTGGATCCGAGCGGGTCCTAGCCCAGATACAGCACAAACAACTAACCAATCGACCAAATTTTCAGAGATTATAGACCTCTTAAGGCTAAAGATTCTGGGGCGATTAACTTATCGTCGACACGAACAGGCCGCTCGGTGGAGACAATCAAACCTAAGCTCGCCTTATCAAATACTTTGAAAACTAACAATTTGCCATGATAGATATCCGGCATTTGAATAGCACGATCCGATGAGACAGATGCCATCAGGTTATCGTAGGCGGTGCGCTCAGTGGCAGGCACTGGCATACCATCATTGTTGATGACAATGACTTCACCATCACGGTAAATAGAGAACACGACTCCGGGCTCAACCCCATCTTGGGTGCCTTTATCTAAGTACACCACATCCAACTTACCCGCTTCACGCATCTTCGATTCGATAGCAAGCACAACAGCTGGTGTCTTTAACTCTGCAGGCTTTGGGGTGAAATAAGCTGACATCAAGGAATCACTTTCCATCGGCATGACTCTGAAACCTGCTTTGGTTTCACGAAAGCTGGTTAACAACTTAATTTTTGACACCTTACCAGACTCAACCACTTGCCCAGTTGAGGCTAAAATAGCTTCTTGTCCTATCGCCTCGCCAGACTCCTTATTGAAAAACTCGCGACCACGTTCGTAAACACCATACTTTTGATTCATCGGCAGTTCAGCATCGATATAAATGACATCACCCACAATATGATGACGCGATGGGCTTTCACCTGCCAATACCATAGGTTGCTCGGCAAGCCAGTCGGTTGCGACAACGCGATTCTGCACTAAATACTGTTCAATCAATGCCAAGTCGACGGCAGGAATCGCATTGCTCTTCGCAATGACCCGTCCTTCAGGGCTCTTCTTTACATGGGGTTTAGCAGTATCGAGTATGTCGCCGTTGCGCACGAGTCGAGGCTGACCATCAACAAACACTAGGGTGAGTTGATCGCCAGGGTAAATAAGATGGGGATTGGCAATCTGTGGGTTTACATCCCAAAGACGTGGCCATTTCCATGGATCATTTAGAAACGCTGCGGAGATATCCCAAAGAGTATCGCCCTTTTTCACTACATATGACTCAGGATGCCCCGCTTTCAGCGTCAGGGTATCGGCGGCAACAAACGTGCAATTGAATGTCATTAACGCGAGTAAAATTAACCGTTTCATGGGTATTTCCATGTTGTTTGGCTCTTAGTTTGAGCTTTTACTGTTATTGATAGGCACTAAAGATTAAAATTAACCCATTAGCATCAGTCAGTATAACTAACTGGCAGAGATTTGACAGACTTGTTAAGAGTTTATGTATGACACTATTAAAAGTATTACAATTCCCTGACGAAAGATTGCGGACACAAGCGACCCCCATCACAGAGTTTAATGCCGAGCTGCAGACTCAAATTGATGATATGTTCGAAACCATGTATCAAGAGAAAGGTATCGGTCTGGCCGCAACCCAAGTGGATTACCATAAACAACTTATTGTCATGGACTTACAAGATGAAGTCGAACGACCTAAAGTGTTTATTAATCCCGAAATTATCGACAGCAGCGGCGACTTCTGCAATGAAGAAGGCTGCCTGTCGGTGCCGGGTATTTATGCCAAAGTCGATCGCGCCGAATTTGTTACGGTAAAAGCCTTAGACAGGCACGGCAACGAATTTATTGTTGAGGCCGATGAGCTTTTTGCTATCTGCATTCAACACGAAATGGATCACCTCAAAGGCAAATTGTTTGTCGATTATCTGTCACCGCTAAAACGTCAGCGGATCAAACAAAAACTTGAAAAAGCGGCCCGATTGGACGCCAAATAAGCATAGGATCAGATTTGAAACCACTCAACATCATCTTTGCCGGAACACCGGATTTTGCCGCTCGCCACTTACAAGCACTGCTTAACTCACACCACAATGTGATTGGCGTTTACACTCAGCCCGATAGACCCGCTGGCCGCGGCAAGAAACTGACCGCCAGCCCAGTAAAAGAACTCGCCGTCGCCAACAATATTCCTGTGTACCAACCGGGTTCATTACGTAAAGAACCCGCGCAACAAGAACTTGCCGCGCTGAATGCCGATATTATGGTGGTAGTTGCCTACGGTCTGATCTTGCCAAAAGTCGTATTAGATACACCACGTTTAGGTTGTATTAACGTTCACGGTTCTATCTTGCCACGCTGGCGCGGTGCTGCACCAATCCAACGCGCACTTTGGGCCGGCGACAAAGAAACTGGCGTGACCGTTATGCAGATGGATGTGGGTTTAGATACCGGCGATATGCTACTGAAAACCACTCTTCCGATTAAAGATAGCGACACCTCAGCCAGCCTTTACGAGAAATTGGCTGAACAAGGTCCTGTTGCCTTATTGCAAGCCCTAGAAGGTCTAGCAAACGGCACCTTAGCCGCTGAAAAACAAGATGAAGCCCTAGCGAACTACGCAGAAAAACTCAGTAAAGAAGAAGCCAGACTCGATTGGAATAAATCTGCCAAGCAACTCTGGCAAGAAGTCAGAGCCTTTAATCCTTGGCCTGTGAGTTACTTTGAGCACCAAGGCAATACGATTAAAGTGTGGCAGACCCAAGTCAGCGAAACCACCAGCACAGCCGCTCCGGGCACTATTATCAGCGCCAGCAAAAAAGGCATAGAAGTCGCCACTGCCGACGGCGTATTGACCCTGCTAAGTATGCAGCTACCAGGGAAAAAGCCGCTCAATGTTGCCGATATTCTCAATGCTCGAGGTGAATGGTTTAGCCCGAATACTCGCCTCGCAAACGAGGCACAATAGTATGAACTTGCGCGCGCTGGCTGCGAAAGCCATCTTCGAAGTACTAGAAAAAGGTGTGTCACTCTCAGTGGCATTGCCCGATCAACAAAAGCACCTTGCCAGCGGCAAAGATAAAGCCCTACTCGCCGAACTCTGTTACGGCGTGATGCGCACTCTGCCACAAATAGAGAAACGCATCAGTGAATGCCTAGCGAAACCACTCAAAGGTAAGCAAAGGATTATCCACCAGTTGCTGATCATAGGTTGCTATCAACTTTACTTCACTCGCATTCCAAGCCACGCCGCAATTTCAGAAACCGCCGAAGCCTGTCGCCAGTTAAAATTTGAAGGCATGGTTAAGGTCGTTAACGGTGTACTGCGCAACATTCAGCGTCAGCTTTCGCCGCTCAGCACTGAATCAGATACCTTAAGCTACAACACACCCGCTTGGTTGATTAAGCGCTTAAAAGAAGCCTATCCCGAGCAGTGGCAAGACATCATTCAACAAAGCCATGAACGCCCACCTATGTGGCTGCGTAATAATCGCTTATCCCAAAGCCGTACCGAATACCTCGCCGCTTTAGCCGACCTCGAAATTGAAGCGAGTGAAGGCAGCAGTGCAGATGCCATTCTTTTAGCACATCCAAAGGATGTTGCCACACTGCCACGCTTCCATGAAGGTGCAGCCTCAGTGCAAGATGGCGCGGCGCAGTGGGCGGCGACATTACTGGCACCACAAGCGAATGAATTAATCCTCGATGCCTGCGCTGCGCCCGGTGGTAAAAGCTGTCATCTACTCGAACTTGAGCCAAGCATTAAACTGGTTGCCGTCGACTTTGATGCTAAACGTCTCGAGCGGGTGCAACAGAACCTTGACCGCTTGTCATTAAAAGCGGAGCTTATCCATGGCGATGCGGCCAATATTGACTCATGGTGGCAAGGTGGACAATTTGATCGTATCTTACTGGACGCGCCATGCTCGGCCACGGGAGTGATCCGCCGCCATCCCGATATTAAATGGTTGCGAAAAAACCATGACATTGAAGAGTTGGCTGAACTACAACAGCAAATTCTCGATCATTGCTGGAAGTGGCTAAAACCCGGTGGCACACTTCTTTATGCCACTTGTTCGATTTTACCGCAGGAAAACCGCGACCAGATCAGTGCATTTTTGGCCAGAACCACAGATGCTAAGCTAGACACACTCTCCCAGCAACATTCGCCACAGGATATAGGTTGGCAAATCACGCCAGGACAAGACAATATGGATGGGTTCTATTACGCCCGTTTATTAAAAGCGACCGATTAGGAAGTAAGCAAGGCCATGAAAATTATCATATTAGGTGCGGGTCAAGTCGGGGGAACCTTGGCCGAGAACTTGGTCGGTGAGAATAATGACATCACTATTGTAGATAGTGACAAATCCCGACTACGCGCCCTGCAAGATAAATATGACCTTCGCGTTGTGGCGGGTCATGCGGCCCACCCAGACGTACTCAGAGAAGCGGGCGCAGAAGATGCCGACATGCTGATCGCGGTAACCAATAGCGATGAATGCAACATGGCCGCCTGCCAAATAGCTTACACCCTCTTCGGCACACCAACAAAAATTGCCCGTATTCGCTCAGAACCTTATCTGGCGATACGCGATAAACTTTTTATCGACAGTGAAACCAAAAATAGCGACGGCCGCCCCCGCGGCGGCTTCGTGATCGATGAGTTAATCGCCCCTGAACAGTTAGTGACCGCTTACATTCAACGACTCGTTGAATATCCCGGTGCACTGCAAGTACTCGAATTTGCCGAAGGACGGCTAAGCCTAGTGGCCGTTCGCGCCTATTATGGTGGTCCACTGGTAGGTAATGCGTTAGCGGCACTACGCGAACACATGCCAAATATTGATACCCGGGTTGCGGCAATTTTCCGCCAAGGCCGCCCTATCATGCCTCGCGGTACCACGATTATCGAAGCCGATGATGAAGTCTTCTTCGTCGCCGACAGTCGCCATATTCGCGCTGTGATGAGCGAAATGCAGAAGCTCGATAACTCCTACCGCAACATTATGATCGCTGGTGGCGGTAACATAGGCTTAGGTTTAGCCAAACGCCTCGAGCGTACCCACTCAGTTAAACTGATTGAGCATAAGTATGAGCGCGCTGAAGCCCTATCGGAGCAACTGGAAAATACTACCGTGTTCTGCGGTGACGCTTCAGATCAAGAATTACTGCTCGAAGAACACATAGATCAAACCGACGTATTTATTGCGGTAACCAATGACGACGAAGCCAACATTATGTCAGCATTACTGGCAAAACGTATGGGCGCAAAAAAGGTCATGGTGCTGATCCAGCGCGAAGCCTATGTGGATATCGTCCAAGAAGCTAACATCGATATTGCTATCTCACCCCAACAAGCCACCATTTCGGCACTGTTAACCCATATCCGCCAAGGTGATATCTGTAACGTTTACTCCCTACGTCGCGGCGCCGCCGAGGCAATTGAAGCCATTGCCCATGGAGATGCCAGCACGTCTAAAGTCGTTGGCAAAGCCATTGGTGATATTAAGTTGCCACCGGGAACCACCATTGGTGCTATTGTCCGCAACGACGAAGTATTAATGGCACACGACAAAACCGTGATAGAGCAAGGGGATCACGTGATCTTATTCCTAGTGAATAAAAAGTTTGTCGGCGAAGTCGAGAAGCTTTTCCAACCAAGTGCTTTCTTCTTCTAAAACCTAAGTAAGCCAACTTATGCTGAACTTTAGACCACTATTGTTTATTTTAGGGCTGTTTTTGTCCATGCTGACAGCCTTCATGTTGATCCCACTGCTCCTCGCCGTGTTCAATGCCGAGGAAACCGTGGGCTCTTTCATGCTGTCGGCGTTAGTGACAGGCATTAGTGCCAGCTTGTGTTTACACAATGGCCAGAGCAAGACTATTAACCTCAATATCCGTGATATGTTCCTGCTGACCAGCTTGACGTGGTTGATCGTTAGCTTGTTTGCAGCCATGCCCTTTACCCTGTATCACGGGATTGGCTATACCGACGCTTTCTTTGAGACTATGTCCGGCATCACGACCACAGGTTCTACTGTGCTCTCGGGGTTGGATACCATGGATCACAGCATTTTAATCTGGCGCTCTTTATTGCAGTGGCTTGGCGGGATTGGTTTTATCGTGATGGCGGTGGCCATTCTGCCCTTCTTGAACGTCGGTGGTATGCGGCTGTTCCGCACTGAATCGTCCGATTGGAGCGATAAAGCCGTACCACGCACCCAGAGCATGGCTAAGTACTTATTCTTTATTTATATTTTGCTGACTGTTGCCTGCTGCGTTGCCTATCATCTGGCGGGGATGACTTGGTTTCAAGCCATCAACCATGCCATGACCACCCTATCGACTGGCGGCTACTCAACATCTGATAGCTCAATGGCCGCGTTCTCCCACTCGGCTCACTGGGTTGGCGTGTTCTTTATGGCGGCGGGTGGTTTACCGCTACTTATGTTTGTGCACACCATACAGCAAAGGGATCTGCGCATTTGGAACGATGCTCAGGTCAAAGGCTTCTTGTTTTTCCTGACCTTCGTGTCTTGTTCTATTGGCTTTTGGCTGTGGCAAACCCGCGATATTGAACTCCTCGATGCGCTGCGTTTATCCAGCTTTAACGTAGTTTCTGTGGTGACCACCACAGGTTATGGCTTAACGGATTACGGTGCTTGGGGCGCCTTTGCCAACATCGCCTTTATGTTCTTAATGTTTGTCGGTAGCTGCTCTGGCTCAACTTCAGGCGGGATTAAAATCTTCCGGTTTCAAATCGCTGGCGCCATTATGCGTGAGCAATTGAAACAGCAATGTCATGCAAACGGTATCTTTAGGGAACGCTACAACAATCGCATCATCAGTGAAGATATCGTGCGCTCGCTGATCACTTTCGTGCTGTTGTTTGTAATAGTGATTGTTGGCTTGTCGGTAATTTTAGTGCTCACAGGGCTCGACCCTATGACCAGTTTCACTGGCGCTATCACGGCGGTCACAAACGTAGGTCCTGGCTTAGGGCCGATTATTGGCCCTGCGGGTAACTTCTCAACCCTGCCCGATGTGGCGAAATGGGCGTTGTCACTCGGCATGCTCCTCGGTCGTTTAGAAATTCTAACCGTAGCTGTGTTATTCCACCCGAGTTTTTGGAAGTATTAATGCAGTAGAGCTTGGATACTAAAAAGGCGCTTAACTTGTTAAGCGCCTTTTCTATTAAGCCTGACTCGTCCTAAATAGCGGTAACGTCGACTAATTCAAGCAGATGATCAGCATAGACCTTCACATCAACCCAGTCGGTGTAATCGATAACCGACTTAGGATCGGTTGGGCCTTTGGTCATCTTCATAATCAACTGGATCATCCACCTGTCGTACCAAGGCCATGAAGGATAATCCACTTTCCCCGCAATAATTTTAAGATCGGCTGGCGTCCACGGCGATAAGGCGATGAACTTTTGCAGATATTTATTATTCTCAGGAATACGTTTTTCTGGATTTCTCGCCACCACGTTGACGCAGAAGAAACTGTTTGGCAATGCCCCCAGAGCCTCTGCATGCTGCTCGATAAACTGGAACACACTCTTATCATAAGTGCCATAAAGAACACAGGCACCTAAGGCGACGACATCATAATCGGGCCAATTAATACAAGTTGCGGCAGCACTATTGATATCAACGAGATCGACCTTAGCGCCACGAAAAGTTAATTGGTCGGCAATTGCATTGGCAATCTTGGCCGTGTGGCCACCACGGGTAAAATAAAGTACGAGAACGCGTGTCATAGGGAATTACCGATCCACTGAGTTAATGTCACTATTGTGGCAAGATTAGGTTAAATAAACCTCTGATAGGATCACAAATCAGCCGTATCTCATATTCTGAGATGCAAAAATTGAGATCTGCATGGCTGAGCAGTATGATTGCGTAAACACAGGTGTTCAATTAGAATTATCTAATCAAAAGCGATGAAGTGAGTGACCTTATGCAAAATGACATAGATGTAGCTGCAATGGTAACTAATGCGGAAAGTGCGGCTAAATGGCTTAAGGCCATAGCGAACCCTTATCGCCTAATGATTTTATGCCTATTACTAGACAAAGAGTTGAGCGTAACTGAACTCAATGCCACTGTGCCATTAAGCCAATCGGCACTATCCCAGCATTTAGCCGTATTACGCGCAGAAGATCTGGTGGATACCCGTAAGAGCTCGCAGATTGTTTACTACAAGCTCAAGAACGAGCAAGTCACCCAAGTGATTTCTATTCTGCATAGCCGCTACTGCGCAGTGTAACGGCGGTAAAGCTAGCTTAAATTTAAGCCCTAATCACTTGCAAGTGATTAGGGCTTAATGATTTTTAAGATTGGCTAAAGCGGTTAGCGAAGGCGTCGACTTTTTCCCAATCGGTAAACTCAAAGGTGCCACTGATATCGGTTGGTCCTTTAGTCATCCACATAATGAAACGTATCATAGTGCGGTCGAACAAACCGTATTTAGGATAATCAATCTTGCCCGCAAACACTTCAAGCAACTGTGGCTGCCATAGTGATAATTGCAGGAACTTTTGCATATAAGGATTGGTTTCAGACGTATTCTTTAAGGATTTGCGCGCCACGACATTAACGGTAAAAAAGCCATTAATCTTAGTATCGAGCACCGCATGGTGGCGGTTCACAAACTGGTAAAGTTCAGGTCTATGCTTACCATAGCGAATACTGGCGCCAATCAGCACTTTATCGAAATCCGCTAAGCTCAGCGCTTCTGCTTGCGCTAATGTGACCAGCGAAACCTGCTCTCCCGCTTGCTCAGCAATCGTCTTCATTTTTTGGCAAATTGCCAATGTTTGGCCATCAATTGTCGAATAAATTATTAACGTCTGCATGATCAATTCTTCCAAAAAGTTGGCGTAAACAAAATCAGTAAGGTAAATACTTCGAGGCGACCAAACAGCATAGCCACGACCAATACCCATTTAGCGCCATCGCCAATACTGGCGTAGTTACTGGCTACTGCACCTAAGCCTGGGCCTAGGTTGTTTAAGCAAGCTGCGGTAGCACTAAAGGCGGTAATATCATCTAATCCCATCGCCATGAGTGCAAGCATACAGATCACAAACACCAGCGCATAGGCAGAGAAGAACCCCCACACGGCATCAACAACGCGATCAGGCAAGGCTTTAGAACCAATACGGATAGAGAACATCGCCTTAGGATGAACCAGTCGCTTTAATTCGCGCGAGCCCTGTAACAGCAGCAAAATGACCCGAATCACCTTAATCCCACCCGCAGTCGATCCGCCACAGCCACCGATAAAGCTTGAAAATATCAATAGAATAGGTAAAAACAGCGGCCACATGTGGAAGCTTTCAGTACCAAACCCTGCGGTAGTGGCCACGGAAACCGCCTGAAATAAGGCATGATCTAAGGTTTCTTCCGGCGAATCATAAATGCCCGAATGATAAAGCGTGAGGAAACAAATCGCGGTAAGAATGAGTTGAATCGCCACCAACATCTTAAATTCGGCATCTTTAAAATAGACTTTAACGTTAATCCCTCGCCGCGAAAATGCCGCAAAATGCACGCTAAAGTTCACCGCTGAAACGATTAAAAAGAACACGCAAATAAGGTTAATCACTGAGCTATCGAAATACCCCATGCTGGCATCGTGGGTCGAAAAACCGCCAATAGCGATAGTAGAAAATGAATGACAAACCGCATCGAACACACTCATGCCCGCCAGCCAATAGGCGGTCGCACAGGAAATAGTTAACAGTAAATAGATATACCATAGTGCCTTAGCAGTTTCGGCTATCCGCGGGGTCATCTTACTGTCTTTGACGGGGCCCGGAATTTCAGCGCGATAGAGCTGCATTCCCCCGACGCCAAGTACAGGTAAAATCGCCACTGCGAGCACAATAATCCCCATACCGCCGAGCCATTGCAGCATATGGCGGTAAAACAAAATGGCCTTAGGTAGGAAATCGAGCCCGACAATGACAGTGGCTCCGGTGGTGGTTAACGCAGAAAAAGATTCAAAGAAACTATCTGTCCAACTGAGGTCGGGTTGGCTCGAGAAGATAAACGGTAAGGCACCGATAGAACCCAGCACGGTCCAGAATAGGACCACAATCAGGAAACCCTCTCGGGTACGCAATTCTTCTTTACAGTGGCGATTGGGATACCAGAGCCAGAAACCAATAAATAGGCTGACAAAAAATGCCTGCATAAACGCCGTGCCGCCGCCATCGTTATACCAAACAGCGATCAGTGCTGGTGGCAGCATAGTGATTGAAAATAAACCAATCAGCAGGCCTATGATTCTTATTATGGTTTTATATTGCATTAAACGAGTTCAATCATTCTATTGGCTGCAAAGGTATTTTCAGCATTAGGGCTATTTTGGCATAATTTACGCAGGCATCACAGCTCAAACTCAGGCCTCAAACTTCCCTGACTGAGCGTCGCCAGCGACTCACACAGCAATGCCTGTTGCTGCCGACCTATCTCAAACACAATATCGACCGCTGCGGCAAATTGCTTATCGATAATCACGGCATCCATTTGTTGTAATAGATGCTCCACATCGCGTAGCTGCGCATAATCACAATGCAACTTGGCGGGATAACGTAACTGTTTAAGTCGCGTCGGTAATTGAACCAAACCTTGCCGTAAGCCCGACGTATAAGCACGAACGAGTCCACCGACACCCAGTTTAGTGCCGCCATAATAACGCACCACAACAGCACCCACTTCGCCGATATTTGCCCCTTGCAACACAGCTAACATGGGGCGACCAGCACTGCCGGCGGGTTCACCGTCATCACTCGAACCAATCAAGACGCTATCATCCGGTGCGCCCGCAACAAAAGCTGAGCAATAGTGGCTTGCGCCGGGATAGTCACGCTTTATGTCAGTAAGTACGAACTTTAATTTATCGACACTATCGCAATGAAACAGAAAAGAGATAAAGCGACTATGCTTTATCTCTTCTTCAATCACGATTTCATCACAGGGAACGTTATAACTTTCGAGCACACATCCGCCCTAATCTTTACCCTATATCAATCAGCCAAGCCGAGTTCACGGGTCATGTTCTCATTTCTATCTTGATGCACTATGACGTTATCTTCGATACGAATACCGCCAAAAGGCCTTAACTCATCCACCGTTTGCCAATTGATCTGTTGGCCACGACTATCTTGTTTAAGCTCATTAAGCAAAGTATCGATGATGTATAACCCGGGTTCCATAGTCAGCACTTGGTTAGGCGCTAAAATGCGCGTGCAACGTAGGAATGGATGAGCCTCTGGCGCAGCAATATGAGTTCCGCGTTCATCGTGGGAGAAGCCGCCAACATCATGCACTTGTAGGCCTAACATGTGACCTAAGCCATGGGGAAAGAAAGCACTGGTTATGCCTTGATCGACCAAACCTTGGGCATCGCCTGTGGCTAAATTAAAATCCAATAGCATTTGCGCGACTTTAGCATGGGTGGCCAAATGTAAATCGGGATAACGCACGCCCGGACGCATCATGTCGATAAGCTCTAGCTGTGCCTTGTTCATCGCAGTGATCAATTCATCGAAACGATTCTTCTCGAATGCGTAGGTTCTGGTGATATCAGAGGCATAGCCAAAGTAACTCGCGCCGGCATCGATAAGAAATGACAAACGTTTCGCAGGGCTTTGGTGTTCAAGTGCGGTGTAATGCAAAATCGCCGCATTTTGGTTAAGGGCGATGATATTGCCATAGGGCACTTCATTTTCGCTCTGGCCTACGGCAGATAAATAGTGCTGCTGGATTTCGAACTCGCTCGCACCATTATAAAAGGCATTTTTAGCCGCCAAATGTCCCTGCACCGCAATTTGATTCGCGCGGCGCATACATTCCAACTCATATTCGGTTTTAGTGGTTCTGTGGTAATGCAGATAACTCATCACAGCATCGGGATTACGACTGGTAAAACCCAGCACTTCGGCCACATCTAAATGCTCACCTAAATAGGCCCAATTGGCGATATCTGTCGGTAAAAACTCGGCGACCTTATCAGCCTTGGTCAGCAGCTTAATATCGAAATACTCAGTCCAAAACATATCAGGCACATCAGACACTTTGTGCCAAAAATCCACAGGACGATAAAAAATCAGCTGCGGCTTATCACGGCCGTTGACCACTAACCAACAATTCGGATTATCCAACACAGGCAACCATGCCTTGAAGTGCGGGTTTGCCTTAAAGGGATAATTGATATCATCCAAAAACATCCGATGCGGCTGACCCGAATGGATCACTAAACCAGACAAGGCTTCTCGAGACAAAATCTCTGCGACTCGGCGGTTTAACTCGGCAATATGGGCACGATAGTGATGAGCCAACTGATCCATTTGTCATCTCCTGCAATGAATAAAAGTTAATAATATGAGCCGAATTTGCTCACATAACCTTAATCTGATCATGAACAACAGATTCAATCAAAACACTAAACTGTCACTCAATCTAAAATACATGGCCGCTGAACAAACAACATTAAAGCGATAACGTCATGATTATCTTTAAGAGTTATGTTCAACCCTAGCATGGCTGCAGCGTTTAAACGTCTAAGGTAAACAGCCACAAAGACCTATTTATCCGCAAAGTGATTTAACGCATTCTAGGTGTTCTACACTCTGTGCAGTGTATCACAAAGGTGAAAAATCACTCTAGCCGACAAGAAATTAAACAGTCGTTTAAATTGGGTGTTGTAATTTATCGAATTTCGAAGCACACTGGCACACAACTGGTCAAATGATGGCCGAAGCTGCTGTGAGATAGAGAGTCGTACTAGCACCAACACATAATGGTGGGTATCACTTTTAAGCCAAAAGGAAGCAAGCAATGATCTACCAAAGTCCTACAATTCAGGTTGAGTTACTCGAGGATAATATTGCCAAGCTGTGCTTTAACGCACCCGGTTCGGTGAACAAATTCGACAGAGAAACCCTCGCCTCGCTCGATGCGGCATTAGACAGCATCAAGCAAGATTCCAATATCAAAGCGTTAGTGCTGACCTCAAGTAAAGATACCTTTATTGTAGGCGCCGACATTACCGAATTTTTAGGCCTGTTCGCACAAGATGACGCCGTATTGCTCTCTTGGGTTGAACAAGCCAACGCAGTCTTCAACAAACTTGAAGACTTGCCTTTCCCAACCGCATCAGCAATCAAAGGCTTTGCCTTAGGTGGCGGCTGTGAAACCATTCTGGCAACCGATTTCCGTATCGCAGACACCACAGCCAAAATCGGTTTACCTGAAACTAAACTCGGCATCATCCCAGGTTTTGGCGGCACAGTTCGTCTGCCACGTGTGATTGGTGCAGATAACGCACTTGAGTGGATCACGACCGGTAAAGACCAACGCGCTGAAGATGCACTGAAAGTCGGCGCTGTTGATGCAGTGGTTGCACCACAAGCGTTAGAAGCTGCTGCGATTCAAATGCTGAAAGATGCTGTTGCTGAAAAGCTGGATTGGCAAGCACGTCGTAACCGTAAACTGTCTGCGCTAACACTGCCAAAACTTGAAGCTATGATGTCATTCACTACAGCCAAAGGCATGGTGTTTGCGGTTGCAGGTAAACACTACCCAGCACCAATGGCCGCAGTAAGCGTAGTAGAGCAAGCATCGACCAAAGGTCGCGCTGAAGCATTACAAATCGAACACCAAGCCTTTATTAAGCTAGCTAAAACTGACGTTGCTAAAGCGCTTATCGGTATTTTCCTTAACGATCAATTTGTTAAAGGTAAAGCGAAAAAAGCCGGCAAGTTAGCGAAAGAAGTCAACAACGCTGCTGTATTAGGCGCAGGCATTATGGGCGGCGGCATCGCTTACCAAAGCGCCAGCAAAGGCACACCGATTGTGATGAAAGACATCGCTCAGCCAGCCTTAGATTTAGGCCTCAATGAAGCCGCTAAACTGCTGTCCGCTCAAGTCGCCCGTGGTCGTTCAACGCCTGAAAAAATGGCCAAAGTGCTCAACAACATCACACCTTCATTAGATTATGCTGCGCTCAAACACAGTGATGTCGTCGTTGAAGCCGTTGTTGAACATCCAAAAATTAAAGCACAGGTTTTAGCCGAAGTTGAAGGCTATGTGAGTGAAGATGCAATTATCGCGTCAAACACCTCAACGATTTCAATCAACTTGCTCGCTAAGAGCATGAAGAAACCTGAACGTTTCTGCGGGATGCATTTCTTCAATCCAGTGCACAAAATGCCGTTGGTCGAAGTTATCCGTGGCGAGCACAGCTCTGAAGAAACCATCGCCTCTGTTGTGGCTTATGCCAGCAAAATGGGCAAAACCCCAATCGTGGTTAATGATTGCCCAGGCTTCTTCGTTAACCGCGTACTCTTCCCTTACTTTGCCGGCTTTAATGGCTTACTTGCCGAAGGTGGCGACTTTGCCGCAATCGACAAAGTGATGGAAAAACAATTCGGTTGGCCAATGGGCCCTGCTTACCTGCTCGACGTTGTCGGTTTAGACACAGGTCATCACGCCCAAGCCGTTATGGCTGATGGTTTCCCTGATCGCATGGGTAAATCTGGTACCGACGCGATTGATGTGATGTTTGAGAACAAACGTCTTGGCCAGAAAAATGGCAAAGGTTTCTATGTCTATTCAGTCGATAGCCGTGGTAAACCGAAGAAAGATATCGATCCAACCAGCTACGGCCTGTTGAAAGATGCCTTTGGCGAGTTAAAAGCCTTTGAAGCCGATGACATTATTGCCCGTACTATGATCCCTATGATCATCGAAACCGTGCGCTGTTTAGAAGAAGGCATTGTCGCATCGCCTGCCGAAGCGGATATGGGCCTAGTTTATGGCTTAGGTTTCCCACCATTCAGAGGCGGCGTGTTCCGTTACTTGGATACCATGGGTGTCGCAAACTTTGTCGCCTTAGCAGACAAATACGCTCACTTGGGCGGTCTGTATCAAGTGACCGATGCGATGCGAGCACTCGCAGCCAATAACGGTAGCTACTACCAAGCCTAATTAGCGGGAAAGGAATTTAATCATGAAACAAGCTGTTATCGTAGACTGCATCCGTACTCCGATGGGCCGCTCAAAGGCTGGCGTATTTCGTAATGTACGTGCAGAAACTCTGTCTGCCGAATTGATGAAAGGTCTGCTGCTGCGTAACCCGCAACTCGATCCAAACCTGATTGAAGACGTGATTTGGGGTTGTGTGCAACAAACCCTAGAGCAAGGCTTCAATATTGCCCGTAACGCTTCGCTATTAGCGGGCATTCCAAAGACAGCAGGCGCTGTGACGGTTAACCGCCTATGTGGTTCGTCAATGGATGCTATCCATCAAGCTGCGCGTGCGATTATGACGGGCATGGGCGACACCTTTATTATCGGTGGCGTAGAACACATGGGCCACGTGCCAATGAATCACGGCGTGGATTTCCACCCAGGTTTGGCTAACAACGTGGCCAAAGCCTCTGGCATGATGGGTTTAACCGCTGAAATGCTGGGTAAACTGCATGGTATTAGCCGTGAACAGCAAGATGCTTTTGCGGTACGCTCACACCAACGCGCTTATGCTGCGACAGTTGAAGGCCGCTTTGCCAAGGAAATCTATGGTATTGAAGGTCACGATGCTAACGGTGCCTTAATTAAGGTACTGCAAGACGAAGTGATCCGCCCAGAAACCACCATGGAATCTTTGGCTGCACTGCGCCCCGTATTTGATCCAGTCAACGGTACTGTTACAGCGGGTACTTCTTCTGCACTGTCTGATGGCGCTTCGGCCATGTTGATCATGGAAGAATCGAAAGCACGCGCACTTGGCTTACCAATTCGAGCACGCATTCGCTCCATGGCGGTTGCAGGTTGTGATGCGGCGATTATGGGTTACGGCCCAGTGCCAGCCACGCAAAAAGCACTGGCTCGCGCCGGTATTACCGTTGCCGATTTAGATGTGATTGAACTTAACGAAGCGTTTGCTGCTCAGTCTTTACCTTGCGTGAAAGATTTAGGTTTAGCAGATGTGGTTGATGACAAAATCAACCTCAACGGCGGCGCGATTGCACTCGGTCACCCACTGGGCTGTTCAGGCGCACGTATCTCTACGACGTTGATCAACCTGATGGAAGACAAAGACGCAACCTTAGGTTTAGCGACCATGTGTATTGGTTTAGGCCAAGGTATCGCAACCGTGTTCGAACGCGTTTAATTCGTTACTCGAATAATGGTCAAAGCCGGAACTTGTTCCGGCTTTTTTATGCCAAATATTCTGCCAGCGTAATATTAATATTTCTCATTTCTTCTGCTGTTCATTTGAAAATCAGTCCGTTATCAACTTAACTACAAGGGCATCACTGGCTATTGTGGACGACAACAGGCAAGCAATCATCAGCCAAATCTAGACAGTGTAGTGCAAGGATGCAATTCGTTGTTTTACAAGAGGAATGCCTGATGCTACAAACGGAACAGACCCTTTTCGAACAAATGCGGATCACTGAGCTGGAGATCGAGTCTCGTAAGGCGCTCTTCTCATTTACTGGGGCGGACGTAAAGGCCCTGCAATCCTTTAAGCCCATCATTGAAGAAAACATCGATAAAATCGTCGATGACTTTTATGGCTTACAAACCAGCGTGTCAGAAATTGCGCTGCTGATCGGAGACTCAGACACCCTTGCCCGCTTACGTACCGCACAGAGAAGATATGTGCTTGATTTATTTAATGGTGTTTATGATCTTGAGTACGTAAATAATCGCCTGCGGATTGGGTTAGTCCATAAACGCATTGGTGTTGAGCCTAAGCTTTACCTGTCTGCGGTACACACACTAAAAGAGCTTATCTACGCCGTGATCAACTGTTCAGTACAAGATACACATCAAGGCGAATGTATCCGTGTCGCGATTGATAAACTGGTGCTGTTTGATGTCACGTTAGTATTCGATACTTATATTCGCAGCTTAGTATCCGAGATTGAGAACGCTAAGGATAAAGCCGAAAAATATGCCCAAAGCATGGAAAGCAAAGTCAAAGAGCGGACGCAGCAGCTTGAAGAACTGTCGCAAACCGATCCCTTAACAGGCCTGCTCAACGTTAGGCATTTACAAGAAACCGCAACGCGCATACTCAGGGCCGCCCAAAGGCGTGCCGAACCCGTCAGCGTGATCTACTTAGACGTAGATGATTTTAAGTCATTCAACGACACCCAAGGCCATAGATCTGGGGATGAAGTACTGCGCGCTGTAGCAAAAGCGATTAAAGAAATCACTCGGGCCGAGGACCATTGCTTTCGATATGGTGGAGATGAGTTCTGTATCATCATGCCTAACTGCCGTGAAGAGCAAGCTCGGGATAATTTCATCACTCGATTCAATCAAAAAATAAAACTCAGTTTAAACAATATTTCCTTAAGCTTTGGCATTATTGATACTGGACCCTATGAGTACGAAGAAGCCAATAGCTTAATTCATAAAGCCGATCAGCGAATGTATAGCTACAAACGTGCGTCCAAACAGCAGCAACAAACTATGGCGGCAGCAAATGATTTAGTACCTGAGAATAGTACCGCTGATGTCCATTCAATCTCTCAATCTCAAAGCGTTAATAAAGCCGTCGAGTAATTTTTAAACCCATTCGTCAGCATGTTCCACGTGGAACATTCAATATCTAACATTCGTATTGATAGAACGCATCAATAAAACCAGATCACAAATTGAAACCGCCAACTTGGTTTATCATGGGGGCTGGAGTAACATTAGCTAATTCTGCTTAACCGTTCAGTAGAGGTAATATGAACGACGCTTTCTCAACCGCACAGCATAGACTCGATGCTCTTGGTTTACGCTGCCCAGAGCCTGTAATGATGGTGCGTAAAACCGTAAGACAAATGGCTGCCGGCGAGACACTGCTGATCATTGCCGATGATCCTGCGACGACGCGCGATATTCCGAGCTTTTGTGAGTTTATGGATCACACCTTAATTGCCAGTGAAACCACGCAAACGCCATATCATTATTTGATCAAAAAAGGACTTTAAGTCGTATATCAATTCGACTTTTTATTAAACAAAGGATGTTGATCTATGCCAAAACTGCTGGCGATTGCCTATAAAACTGTAAAACGCGGCCCAATGAATGAAGTTCTCTGTGCCAATGTCACCCAACTCAGTGGCGTAGAGAAAGATGTGTTTGGTCGCCCAGGCAAACGCCAAGTCACTGTGCTTTCTAAAATTCAGTGGCAACAGGCCTGCCATAGTATCGAGGCAGATTTACCTTGGACGACTCGCAGAGCAAATCTGCTGGTTGATGATCTCGTATTTAGCAGTGCCGATGTTGGTAAACATTTACAGATCGGCGAGTTGCGACTTGAAATAACGGGTGAGACCGACCCCTGTAAAAAAATGGAAATAGCACATGTCGGTTTAGAAGCCGCGCTCACGCCAGATTGGCGAGGCGGTGTAACCTGCCGAGTATTGAATGATGCCATGATCCACTTAGGCGATGAGATCACTCTGGTTAATCCAAGCTAATTTTATTCCCAGCTACTCGGCCACTCTTAGTTAATTCTCCATACTCCTCAGTAAATAGAACCAAGTGACTTGGTTCTATTTCTGCTATACCAACTCTCTTATCCATATCGCCATTACTTATCCTTCGCTCGGTCATCAATTGAAACAGTATTTACGTTTTCCTTCTTATCTATTTATGCGATAACTAGACTGAGTATTAACAAAAGTTCATCTTAATATTAATACCACTCAAGCAGTCCATAAGAACGATAACAGGAAGTGACATGTTGAAATCTAAACTTACCCCGCTTTATATCGCCCTCGCTCTAGGGATGAATACCCTCGCCGTTAACGCAGCAGAAACTAAGAAGGCCGAATGGAATGTTAACGCTCCAGCAAATGCGCCCTTAGAGCAAGTCAAAATTGATGTTAGTGAAGGCACTTGGATGAACCTAAGTGTCAGTCCAGATGGCAAGAATATCGTCTTCGACTTACTCGGCGATATTTATCAAATTCCAGTAACAGGCGGTGAAGCTAAGCCATTAGCCCAAGGTATTGCTTGGCAGATGCAGCCCGTCTATAGCCCAGATGGCAAACACATCGCATTTACCTCGGATGGCGATGGCGGCGACAACATTTGGATCATGAATGGCGATGGCAGCAATCCACGAACTGTCACCCAAGAAACATTCAGGTTGCTAAACAGTCCCGCTTGGAGCCCTGACTCTCAGTATCTTGTTGCACGTAAGCATTTTACCGCCAGCCGCAGTTTAGGTGCGGGTGAAGTGTGGCTATACCACGTAGCGGGCGGCGAAGGCGTCAAACTAACTGAACGCCCAAATGATCAGAAAGATTTAGGCGAACCCGCGTACTCGCCCGATGGCCGTTATATCTACTTTAGCCAAGATGATACGCCAGGCAAAACATTCCACTATTCAAAGGACTCAGTTAACGGTATCTACAAAATCAAACGTTATGATACCCAAACCGGTGACATTGAAATTTTGATTGAAGGTACCGGTGGCGCAATTCGACCAACACCAAGTCCTGATGGCACTAAGCTCGCCTATATAAAGCGCGATGATTTTAATTCATCACTCTACCTGCTCGACCTCAAGTCTGGTGAAACCACTAAACTGTTTGGCGAACTAGACCGTGATATGCAAGAGACTTGGGCGATTCATGGCGTCTATCCAACAATGGCATGGACTCAAGATAACAAGGATATTTTCTTCTGGGCGAAGGGAAAGATTAACCGCCTGAATGTTGCCAGCAAAACACTCACAGATATCCCCTTTAGCGTAAAAACTGAGTTAGCAGTACAACCCTCAGTGCGCTTTAAGCAAGATATAGATAAAGATGTTTTCGATGTCAAAATGCTACGTATGGCGCAGGTCTCTCCCGATGGCAGTAAAGTGGCCTTCGAAGCGCTGGGTAAGATTTGGTTAAAATCATTACCCGATGGAAAAATGTCGCGCTTAACTGAACTCAATAATGGGATTGAAGAGCTGTATCCCCAATGGTCACGCGATGGCAAAAATATTGTTTTCACCACTTGGAATGACCAAGAACAAGGAACAGTGCAAGTCATTAGTGCCAAAGGTGGCAAACCTAAGCAGCTAACATCTGAGCCAGGAAAGTACGTAGAACCCACCTTTTCACCCGATGGTGAACTTGTGGTGTATCGTAAAACCCAAGGTGGTAACCTCACACCAAGAACTTGGTCGCAGGAGCCTGGACTATATAAAGTCGATATCAAAGGCAAACAAAATAAGAAAATCAGTGCCGATGGCTACCAAGCTCAATTCGGTGCCAATGCCGATCGCGTCTTTTTTATGAATAGCAGCGAAGATGAAACGCCACAGTTATCATCTATCAACTTAGATGGCTTCGATAAGCGAGTTCATTACAGCAGTAAGCATGCGACAGAATTTAGGGTTTCCCCCGATGGTGAGCAACTCGCCTTTGCCGAACGCTTTAAGGTTTGGGTGACACCTTTTGCTAAACACGGTGAAACCGTTGAGATTGGACCCAATGCCAACAATCTACCCGTAAGCCAATTGAGTATCCGCGCGGGTGAAAGTATCAGTTGGAGCAGTAAAAGCAACCAACTGTATTGGACGCTTGGCCCAGAACTTTATCAAGCCAAGGTTGATACTCAATATATCAATAAAGATGAAAAGACTCAGCCAAGTATTATCAATTTGGGCTTTACCGAAAAAGCAGATGTTCCACGTGGAACAATCGCCTTCGTCGGCGGCAAAGTGATTACGATGGAAGACGACCAAGTCATAGATGCTGGCGTGGTCATAGTTAAAGACAATCATATTGTCGCCGTAGGTAATGCCAATATCGCGATTCCTAAGGATGCGCAGATCATCGACATCAAAGGCAAATCCATCATGCCAGGACTATTCGATGCCCACGCCCATGGACCGCAAGCTGATGATGAAATTGTGCCACAACAGAACTGGGCGCTTTATTCTGGTTTATCTTTGGGTGTCACCACTATTCACGATCCCTCGAATGACACGACAGAGATTTTTGCCGCTTCCGAACAACAAAAAGCCGGCAAAATCGTCGGTCCACGCATATTCTCCACCGGCACCATACTATATGGAGCGAATGCACCTGGCTACACATCACACATAGACTCGCTGGATGATGCCAAATTCCACCTTGAGCGTCTGAAAAAAGTCGGGGCGTTTAGCGTAAAAAGCTACAACCAACCACGCCGTAATCAGAGGCAACAAGTCATTGCCGCCGCTCGCGAACTCGAAATGATGGTCGTGCCAGAAGGTGGCAGTTTGCTGCAACATAACCTGACTATGGTCGCCGATGGCCATACAACGGTTGAGCACTCTTTGCCTGTCGCGGCGATTTATAACGATATCAAACAATTCTGGAGCCAAACTAAAGTCGGTTACACCCCAACCTTAGTGGTTGCCTATGGCGGTATTTCAGGCGAAAACTACTGGTACGATAAAACCGATGTGTGGGCTCATCCACGTCTGTCTATGTATGTCCCCGCCGATATCTTGCAGGCGAGATCCATGCGACGCCCGCATGCACCAGATGGCCACTACAATCATTTCAATGTTGCAAAAGTCGCTAATGAGCTCAATAAGTTAGGTGTTCATCCTAATATAGGCGCTCACGGTCAACGTGAAGGTTTAGCGGCGCATTGGGAAATGTGGATGTTCGCCCAAGGCGGCATGAGCAATATGGAAGTGTTGAAAACGGCCACCATTAATCCAGCGACGACCTTTGGCATGGAACAGCAACTCGGTTCTATCAAAGAAGGTAAGCTCGCAGACTTAATCGTTATTGATGGTGATCCATTGGCGGATATACGCGTCACAGATAAAGTCACTCATACCATGGTCAACGGTAAGCTTTTTAATGCTGAGACAATGAATGAGCTTAATGGGGATAAGAAAAAACGTAAGCCATTTTTCTTTGAAAAAATCTAATCTCAATCAAGATTAGAATGGCAGATTCGCTTTCCTGTTTTAATTATTTGGTTTAGCCAGATATCACTCATAAAAATAAAAAAGCATGTTCCACGTGGAACATGCTTATTTATCTCTAGGCTTCTAATACCACAAGCCCCAACCCTACTTCAATATCGGCAAGCTCTGCGATTAATGTTAATCGTGGTTATGCTGAACGGCACAGGAATCAACGCAGGCCTGATAGGCAATACACTCGGCAAGGTGATCGTTCACCATGCCCACTGCCTGCATAAAGGCATAACAAATTGTTGGGCCGACAAAATTAAATCCGAGTTTCTTTAAGGCTTTTGACATGGCTTCAGATTCTGGCGTTTGTGCAGGAACCTGTGACATGGCTGTAAACTGATTAACTATGGGCTTGCCACCCACAAAGCTCCATAAGAAGGCAGAGAAATCCTTCCCATCGGCAGTATAGGCCAAATATCCTTTGGCATTCTTGATGATAGAGTTCACCTTCAAGCGATTACGCACTATGCCGGGATTCAACATAAGTTCCTCCACTTTCGCCTCATCAAAGCCAGCAATCACTTCTGGTTCAAAATTAGCAAAGGCCTGTTCATAGTTTTGTTGCTTCTTCAGGATAGTTATCCAAGATAATCCGGCCTGTTGACCGTCTAAACACAACTTAGCAAACAGCTCCTTAGGATCATAAACTGGTCGCCCCCACACTTTGTCATGATACTCACGATACAAGGGATCATCACTTACCCAGCCACAACGGATCTCTTCCATGGCATATAACCTTATTGTTTTAATTAAGAAGGTAAAAAATAACCTACATAAGCAGATATCTACAAGGTATAATCGAACCCATTTTCTATTCAGGCTGACGGCAGTAGACAAGTAGACATGACGACAAAACACGACGTAAAAACATTTCAGGGTTTCATTCTCACCCTGCAGGAATATTGGGCACAGCAAGGCTGTGCAATCGTTCAACCTCTAGATATGGAAGTCGGCGCGGGAACATTCCACCCACAAACTTTCCTGCGTTCTTTAGGGCCAGAACCTATGAGCAGTGCCTATGTGCAGCCATCGCGCCGCCCTACGGACGGTCGTTACGGTGAAAACCCTAACCGTCTGCAGCACTACTACCAATTCCAAGTCGTGTTGAAGCCTTCACCTGACAATATTCAAGAGCTGTATTTAGGCTCACTGCAAGCGTTGGGTATCGATACTCAAATCCACGATATCCGCTTTGTGGAAGATAACTGGGAATCACCAACACTAGGTGCTTGGGGCTTAGGCTGGGAAGTCTGGCTTAACGGTATGGAAGTAACTCAGTTTACTTACTTCCAACAGGTTGGCGGCATCGAATGCAGCCCAGTCACAGGTGAAATCACCTATGGCCTAGAACGTCTGGCTATGTATATCCAAGGTGTTGATAGTGTTTATGATCTCGTTTGGACCGATGGTCCGCTGGGGCGCATCACCTATGGCGATGTGTTTCATCAAAACGAAGTCGAGCAATCGACCTATAACTTCGAGCACGCTGATGTGGACTTTATGTTCACCCTGTTCGATCAGTGCGAAAAAATGTGTCAGCATTTATTGTCACTGGAAAAACCTTTACCTCTGCCCGCCTACGAGCAAGTGATGAAAGCCTCACACGCCTTCAACCTGCTCGATGCCCGCCACGCCATTTCAGTGACTGAACGTCAGCGTTATATTCTGCGCGTTCGTACTATGGCGAAAGCGGTTGCTGAATCCTATTATCAGGCACGCGAAGCGCTTGGCTTCCCAATGTGTAAGTAGAGGTAAAAACATGAATTTTGAAAACTTACTCATAGAGTTAGGCACGGAAGAATTACCACCTAAGTCACTGCGTAAACTGGCTGAGTCTTTCTTAGCTAACTTTACCGAAGAACTCACCAAAGCCGATTTAGCCTTTAGCTCAGCCGTTTGGTATGCAGCGCCACGTCGTCTGGCGATTAACGTTACCGAACTGGCCCTTGCACAAGCAGATAAAGTGGTTGAAAAACGCGGCCCCGCTGTGAGTTCAGCCTTTGATGCAGAAGGTAAGCCGACGAAAGCCGCCGAAGGTTGGGCACGTGGGAATGGCATTACTGTTGAACAAGCCGAACGTTTAGTCACAGATAAAGGCGAATGGTTAGTCCATAACGCTAAAGTTGAAGGCGTCGAAACCAAAAGTTTGATCGCTGCCATGGCGCAACGAGCCCTCGATAAATTGCCCATCCCTAAGCCAATGCGTTGGGGCAATAATAAAACCCAATTTATTCGCCCTGTGCACACCGCGACTATGTTGTTAGGCAGTGAGTTGATTGAAGGTGAGTTGCTGGGTATCAAATCGGCACGCACTGTTCGCGGTCACCGCTTTATGGGACTCAAGCAGTTTGAATTAGCCCATGCTGATCACTACCTTGCCGACCTAAAAGAAAAAGGCAAAGTCATCGCCGATTACGAAAGCCGTAAAGCATTAATCAAAGCCGATGCCGAAAAAGCCGCCGCTAAGATTGGTGGCACAGCCGATATCGAAGAAAGTCTACTTGAAGAAGTCGCCTCTTTAGTTGAATGGCCAGTGGTATTGACCGCCAGCTTCGAAGAAAAATTCTTAAGCGTACCGTCTGAAGCTTTGGTCTACACCATGAAGGGCGATCAAAAATACTTCCCAGTCTTTGATGACGCGGGCAAGTTACTGCCAAACTTCATCTTTGTCGCTAACATAGAATCAAAAGATCCCGCGCAAATTATCTCTGGTAACGAGAAAGTCGTTCGTCCACGTTTGGCTGATGCAGAGTTCTTCTTTAATACCGATAAGAAGCACACGCTGGAATCACGTTTACCTAGCTTAGAAACCGTCCTGTTCCAACAACAGCTCGGCACCTTAAAAGACAAAGTGACTCGTATCTCTGCCCTCGCCGCCTTTATTGCCGCGCAAATGGGCGCTAATGAAGTAAATATTAAACGAGCAGCCCGTGCTGGTTTGTTATCTAAAACCGACTTAATGACCAATATGGTGATGGAGTTTACCGACACTCAAGGCACTATGGGCATGCATTACGCCCGCCTCGATGGTGAAGCCGAAGCCGTTGCGGTTGCGATGGAAGAGCAATACAAGCCTAAGTTCTCTGGCGATACAGTGCCTAGTGCTGGCGTATCTTGCGCTGTCGCATTAGCAGATAAGCTCGATACTTTAGTCGGTATCTTTGGTATTGGCCAAGCGCCAAAAGGCGCAGCCGATCCCTTTGCCCTACGCCGCGCGGCGATTGGCGTGCTACGTATTATCGTTGAGAACAAACTGCCACTGGATTTAGTAACGCTGATTGCTAAGGCTCAGGAACTCCACGGTACTAACTTAAGCAACGCAAACGCAGCAGAGGAAGTGCTTGAATTCTTAATGGCTCGTTTCCGTGCTTGGTATCAAGATAAAGGTATTGGTGTTGATGTGATCTTAGCCGTGCTAGCACGTCGCCCAACACGCCCTGCTGATTTTGATAGTCGTATCAATGCGGTATCACACTTTAGAAGCCTAGAAGCTTCTAGCGCCCTTGCGGCAGCGAACAAGCGTGTATCCAACATTCTGGCTAAGGTTGAAGGTGCTTTACCGACAACGATCAATGCAAGTTTGTTGACTGAAGCCGCAGAGCAAGCTTTAGCGGCCAAGTTGAACGAGCTACAGCCGAAGTTGGCGCCTTTGTTTGCCAATGCCGATTACCAACAAGCCTTAACTTTGTTGGCTGGCCTACGTGAAAGCGTGGATCAGTTCTTCGAAGATGTGATGGTCATGGCGGATGATGAAGCGTTGAAAAATAATCGTTTAGCATTGTTGAATAATCTACGCGAGCAGTTCCTGCACGTCGCGGATATCTCACTACTGCAATAACGATACTAAGGTTTATAAAATTATCGCTTTATAAAAAACGCGCTCAATAGCGCGTTTTTTATTGCCCTGATTTCTTATATCCAACGTATTACATGGCCTAATCAAAACTGCAGTAGTTTTTGATGTAAGCCATCAAATTGTGTTTGATCTAAGTTAACTTGCTGCAGTAAATTCGCCAGAATCTCAGGGGATAATTGCCCTGCTTGATGCAGCATAGAAATCTCGCTGATCACATTCGCCCGCCATACCACAGCAGCTAGCCCAGCTTGCGGGCGCGAGTTCACACTGGCGAGCTTGTCTAATTCTGTTTCAAAGGTATTGGGTAACTGCCAATGCTTAGCGAGCAATGAACTTAAGGCTAACGATTTCGTCGTCATCACTTGTCTAAATAAACCAGAATTAGGCTGTTCTCCCGGCTCTGCCTGTACAAATGCATCGAGAAGCATTTTAAAAATGGCCAGCTTGCCGACATCGTGTAATAAACCCAATAAAAAAGCCGTATCTTGATCTTCATCGCTTAACTCACTGGCAAGAAAAGCAACCTGCATCGAATGGCGCCAAATTTCAGCCCCAAAACGACGGAAATAGATTGGCTTGATATCCAACATTTCACGCACTAGACAAGTGGTAACAAACTTTCTCAACTGTTCACGACCAAGCTGTACCAAAGCCTGCTGCAAACTGGTGATATCCCTATCGCTACGTTTAAATGCAGGGGAATTACATAACTTAAGCACCTCAATACTCAGTAAAGGATCTTGCTCGATGAGCGCTAATAGGTCCTTAATATCAAATTGTGGATCGGCCAGTTTACGATCTAATTCCAATACTTTTGACGGTAGCTTTAACACTTTCTCGGCGATCACTTGTGGTGATGCCAAGGCCTGCTCTATCTCCGCCATGACTCGACGTTCAAGATTATTGGCTACGCCGCCAGTGTCCTTAACCCGTGTAGGAAATAACAAACTATAAAAGAGTGCAGATAAATCAACAGATACCACGCTAATATCTTCGAGAGATTTAGCTGGCTTTCGCGCAGGTTCAAACGACTTACCTAAGTCCGTCGTTGAAAAACTTTTGGGTCTCTCTACCGTCGCCGAATCACGAATATTAAAGAGCTTATTAAAAAGTGATTTAATCAAGAAGCATCAACCTGTCATTATAGATAATTGTTAAAAAGTCAGTTAAATATTGCCCATCTCAAATCCATTTTGATCAAGCTTAAGCGATACATAAACACGTTACAGACATGCTAATGGCTCGCTTAAGTGTAACATATTCAATTCATTTCTGACGCCAGCAATCCCATGATTGTAGCCTCTATTAGGACAATCTTGGTTACAACTTGAAACCTCAAAAAACTTACATTTCAGCATCATTTAACTGACAATATGCCCAGCCTTCATAAAGTGATACGTATTTAGTCTCCCTTTAAGCCATTCACGACATACTTGCCAGCTAACGACGGAACATTTGATGATCGAGGTAATAAAAGCGGGTGCGCTCACTACAGTTCAAGATCTCGGACGCATGGGATACCGACATTTAGGTGTAACCCAAGCTGGCGCCTTAGATAGACCTGCCCTGTGTTTAGCAAACCGCCTATTATCAAACCCAGACAATACACCCGTATTGGAATTAACCTTCGGCCAATCGATTTTTTTGTTTAAACGCGACGCTTGGATTGCTTTAACCGGTGCCGATTTCGATGCTCGTATAGACAATAAGCCCATAGTTTGCGGCTGGCGTTACTCGATTAAGGCAGGACAAAAACTCAGCCTTAGAGGGGGAAATAAAGGCATGCGTGCTTATATTGCCGTTGATGGCGGCGTTAAAGTACCGCTAGTGATGGATTCTGCCGCAACTGATTTAACCTCAGGTATCGGTGGATTTCATGGCCGCGCATTAGAAGCGGGCGATCGTCTGAGCTTAGGTTTAGCTCACCCACTCAGAAGACAAGTTGGTGCAATTCAAAAAAGTTGGGATGGGCATATTCGCGCACTCGCGACCAAGCACACTCAAGCCTTCTCGTTGAAATCTCAGCAAACATTCTGGCAAACACAGTGGCAACTTTCTGCTGAAAGTGATCGTGCGAGTGCCATACTCAAAGGTGATACATTGACCTTGGCAAAGCCATTCCCAGTACAATCACACACAGTCACGCCCGGAGTGGTTCAAGTGTCCGCTTCAGGGCAACCACTCGTGCTCCTTGCCGATGCGCAAACCACCAGCAGTCATCCTCAAATCGCCGTGATTATTGAAGCCGATCTGTGGAAACTCGCGCAAACTCGCCCAGGACAAACAGTTAAATTCGAATTAGTTGACGATGAACAAGCGGCAACGGCACAAGCGGAATGGCATGACTACTTCTATCGCTTACAACGCAGTCTAGGTTAACGAGTAGCTTAATCATAGCGGCCAAAAAACTCATCCCGCATTCCTAGCAAGCCGCATTCGACTTCATTCAAATGGTCCCCCCACAATAATGCTAATTCGCACTTAAGTTTGGTGTAACTTGCTGGCTATAAAACAGCGCCACATCTTGCAATTGATCAGAGCTTAACGCGCTGACTTGCGCCTGCATCAAAGGATCGACTCGCAAACCAGTTTTAAAATCAACAAGCTGTTTATTGAGATAAGCTATTTTCTGTCCCTTCAAGTTTGGGAATTGTTTAGCCATAGTGATCACCACATTGCCATGGCATGACTCACATTGAGCCGTAGCCAGCACCTGACCACGTTCAATATCTGCTTGATAACCTTCTGCATAAACCGCTGTGGATAAGCCGCACAAGACAAGCAAACTGACGATAAACGCTTTCATTGAGATTCCTTAACGGCAGGCTTAACAGGCGGAGGCAACTGGCTTGATTCAATGGGCAGACGCCTAAAGATAGTCATATCCATTTCAGCTTGGCCATAATAAGTACTGAGATAGCTCAATGTCGGCTCCCAAGTATCCGACAAGTCCCATAAGCCTTGAGTATCCACCATCCATTGCAAGGTTTCTTTCCAAAACGCTTTATCACCGCGATTTTGAGTAACAATCATGCTGGTGTGACAGGCATTGCATTGATAATTAACCAACTCCCAACCGGGTGCCATAATGAGGCCCGATTGAGGGTCCACGGGATACTCTGCAGCGAACGTCGCCCCAGTGAAAAGTAACCCGCACACTATCAATTGATTGATATGCGATTTCATCACACCCCCCTCACGGCAATACGGTGGCAGCCGTTAAACATATATCCCTTAGGATTCCATTGCGGTTGTACGACTGGCTGACTATCACCTTCACTATCGGTCGCTTTGGCCCAGATTTCATAATAGCCCTGCGTCGGTAATTGCAATTCAATCTTCCACTGCTGCCATGCCGCTACGTTTTTAGGTTTTTCTAACTCAGCGGTATACCAGCGGGTGCCATAGTCATAACTCACTTCCACTTTAACGACTTCCCGTAATCCCGCCCAAGCGTGGCCTGCGATGGCTATCTTCTGGCCCACGGCTAATTCTGTTCCCGATTGAGGATCGGTAATCAAGGACTTCACTATCATTTCTTCTATGATTTTATAGTCTTTATCATCAACGGACTCACCTGGCGCAATCGGATATTTAGGGAGTTGATACGCTGGCGCTGCCATTTTATGCCCATCATGCACTTTATTGCGCACACTGATCCCCGTAGCGGCTTTTTGCGAAACGGAGCCCGGCCGCCCACCAAACACAATACGCAAGGGATATCCATGTAGATAAGGAATGTCCTCGCCGTTCATCGACCATGCAATGAGTCCCAGCTCTTCGAGCGCCGCCTTTATTGGCACACCGCGTGAAATCGCCTCACCTTTACCGCTCAAATGCCGATCAACACCGTGATGCCCCGTATAAACGGCATCGGCTTTAATACCGCAATCCTTAAGCACGTCACTCACTAACACACCCGTCCACTCGGAGCAAAATACGCCGGCATTATTCCATTGATTGCCTTTCGTGCTAGGAAAGAAGCCTGAACGACTATTGCCACCACACTCAATCAGTAACTGTAATGTGTAATGCTTAAAACGGCGCTTAAGTTCATCGATTGTGTAGGTTTTTGGAGTGATAACAGACTCGCCATCCACTTTAAAAGTCCAAGTCTTAGCATCCAGCGCCTTAAAATCGGGCACTATGCCATTCCAACGGATAAATGAGGCATCAGCAGGCGTCACGGCAGGAGCGAGTTTATGCTCCGGCGGAAACGCATTCAGTGGATGAGTGTTTAACACGTTGAAGTAACTCGGTAAATCCTCAGCCTTAGTCCAAGTTAATGCTGATATATCCAGAGGAGTGACGGCTGCGGGAAGCTGATCGGCAAATACCCACTTAACGGGTAAGGCAGATAACACAGACGTCGCTACCGCCCCTTTAATAAAAACCCGACGATTAAGATCCATGTTATTTGTCCTTTCCGAGGTAAAAGTAATCCGCCATCTGCTGCATATCAGCCTCACTCAACAATTGGGCGACTTTAGTCATAGTGGGATCTTGGCGATTTCCAGCCTTAAAGGCTCGAAGCTGCTTCAACAGGTAATCCGAGTTTTGCCATCCAATGTTAGGAATATGCTCAAAACGACTCATGCCAGACTCGCCATGGCAGGCCTTACACATATTCAATAACTTATTAGCCTCATCGGCGTTTGCCACCGCTGGTAACATTAACATCAGCACGCTCACCGGATAGATCACTCGCTGCCACATCCATTTATCTCGCCAGTTAGTCTTCATCCCGACGAGTTCCCATCGAACGAAGTAATTAAGATATGGTTAAATTATCTCAATGCGGTTAGTGATTTAAATTCAATAAAAGTGATTCGAAAGCTCAAGAGAAATGACGCGTATTAGCGGATGCAGAATGGGTAAAATATTCATTAGTCATAGGTGAAATGAGCCCATATAGTAGCTTTGCAGAAACACTCGGCATTTCACTCAAGGACAAACAATGGATCTTTATATTGGCAATAAAAACTACTCTAGCTGGTCACTGCGGGCTTGGTTAATGGCCGCGAAATCTGGCGTGCCGTTCAATGAAATATTACTGCAACTCGATACCGACAGCTTTTATCAGCAACTCAAAGCCATTTCGCCGACGTTAAAAGTACCGACATTAGTCGATGGCGATATCACGGTATGGGATTCACTCTCAATTTGTGAATACCTCAACGACACCTATCTTGCCGGTAGCGCATGGCCGCAAGATCCTAAACAAAAAGCCAAGGCTAGATCGATAGCCAGTGAAATGCATTCTGGCTTTAATGCCGTGCGTAACGCTCTACCAATGAACATACGCGCGAGCCGTTATGTTGAGTTCACTGATGCAGTCCGCAAAGACATTGAGCGCATCGATGCGATTTGGTCAGCACAAATGGCCGAGTTTGCCCCATCAAATGCCGAAGGTACTTGGTTATTTGGCGAGTGGTCGATTGCCGACATGATGTTTGCGCCTGTGGTCATGCGCTTTCTCACCTACGGTGTTGAAGTCTCGCAGGCAAGCAGTGCCTATATGCAGCATGTGATCAGCTGTCCGGAAATGCAGGCGTGGATGAGTGCGGCTAAAGCTGAGACTGAAATTGTTGCAGCGGATGAAGCGGGTATTGATCGATAGAAGAGATAAATCATAGAGATAAAAAAGGGAAAGCCTTGGCTTTCCCTTAATCATTCACGTACTAACACGCATTGCGCATCTAGCACTACACGTCTAAGTTAGCCACGTTCAATGCGTTCGCTTCGATAAACTCACGGCGAGGTTCAACTTGGTCACCCATCAAACAAGTGAACAACTGATCGGCCCCCACGGCGTCATCAATCGTGACTTGCAACATACGGCGTGATTCAGGATCCATTGTAGTTTCCCACAATTGCTCAGGGTTCATCTCACCCAATCCTTTATAACGTTGAATGTATAAGCCGCGTTTGGCTTCAGAAATCGTCCAATCTAGGGCTTCAAGGAAGCTTCCGACCTCTTTAACACGTTCGCCGCGTTGTACATAGCCGCCTTCTTCAATCATGCCATCCAAGGCCGCACCTAACTTACCGATACGTTGATAATCGCTTGATTGGAAGAAGTCATAAGTAAACAAATAGTTAGTATCGATACCGTGTTTACGAATGGTGATCTTAGGCAGATACACTTTACGCTCAGGATCGAGAATCGGCTCAGCAGAATACAGTACGCCGCTGCTTTCCATTTCCACCAGCTCATGGATAAAGGCATCGATCCATTCTTTCATCTTGCCTTCATCGGCCAACATCTCGTTGGTGATCATTGGGTGGTAAAGCATACGGTTAGTAATGTGCGTTGGGTAGCGTTGCTCTAAACGGGCAACAATCGCTTCCACTTCACGATACTGAGTCACTAAACGCTCTAACGGCTCACCTGACATACCAATCGCACCTTGCGTTGGGTACACAATAGTGCCATCCAATGCTTGAGTCGTAAGATATTGAGTCAATGCAGGCTCGTCTTTCAAATACTGTTCTTGCTTGCCCTTTTTCACTTTAAATAGTGGTGGCTGAGCAATATACACATAACCACGTTCAATCAATTCAGGCATTTGACGGAAGAAGAAGGTCAACAGCAAGGTACGAATGTGCGAGCCGTCGACGTCAGCATCCGTCATGATGATGATGTTGTGATAACGGGTTTTATCAGGGTTGTATTCATCACGACCAATACCACAACCGAGTGCGGTGATCAGTGTGGCAACCTCTTGAGAAGACAGCATCTTATCGAAGCGTGCTTTCTCAACGTTTAGAATTTTACCTTTCAGTGGCAGAATCGCTTGGTTCTTACGGTTACGTCCCTGCTTAGCGCTACCGCCAGCAGAGTCACCTTCCACTATGTAAATTTCGGAAAGACCAGGGTCCTTCTCTTGGCAATCGGCCAGCTTACCTGGCAAACCACCTAAATCTAGCGCGCCTTTACGACGAGTCATTTCTCGGGCTTTACGCGCCGCTTCACGGGCACGGGCCGCATCGACAATTTTACCGACAATCAACTTAGCATCGGCTGGGTTTTCCAGCAGATAATCGTTCAGCTTCTCACCCATGGTTTGTTCAACCGCAGATTTCACTTCACTCGAAACTAACTTATCTTTAGTTTGTGAGCTGAACTTCGGATCGGGCACTTTAACAGAGATAACAGCGGTCAAACCTTCGCGGGCATCATCGCCCGTCGCGTTAGTTTTACCTTTCTTGTTATAACCTTCATTTTCCATGTAATTGTTGAGGTTACGCGTCAAGGCACCACGGAAACCCGCTAGGTGAGTACCACCATCACGCTGTGGGATGTTGTTGGTAAAACAGAAAATATTTTCCTGATAACCATCATTCCACTGCATCGCCACTTCAACGGTAATACCATCCTCACGCTCTTGCATAAAGTGGAATACGTCTTTATTGACGGGAGTTTTATTACGGTTCAAATAATCAACGAATGCGCTAATACCGCCTTCGTATTTGAAGAATTCATTCTTGTTGTCACGTTCATCAACTAAACGAATACCGACGCCTGAGTTCAGGAATGACAGTTCACGTACGCGTTTTGCCAAAATTTCAAAGTGAAACTCAACATCGCTGAAGGTATCTTCACTTGGCCAAAAACGGATTTCAGTACCGGTTTTAGTCGCATCACCAATCTCTTTTATTGGCGCATCAGGCACACCGTGGGTATAAAACTGCTCGTACACTTTGCCCGCACGGCGAATAGTCATTTGCAGCTTTTTAGATAAAGCGTTTACAACCGAGACACCCACACCGTGGAGACCGCCAGACACTTTATAAGAGTTATCGTCGAACTTACCACCGGCATGCAATACCGTCATGATAACTTCAGCAGCCGATACGCCTTCTTCCTCATGGATAGAAACCGGAATACCACGGCCGTCGTCGCGAACGGAGACAGAACCATCCACATGGATAGTAATAGTGATATCAGTACAATGGCCGGCTAAGGCTTCATCGATAGAGTTATCGACTACTTCGAACACCATATGATGTAGACCCGTACCGTCGTCGGTGTCACCAATATACATCCCAGGTCTCTTACGTACTGCATCAAGGCCCTTAAGGACCTTAATACTCGAAGAATCGTAACTATTCTCTGACATATTATTCTCTCAATGGTTATTCAATTACCGTTACACGTCCCTGTTCCACATGGAACATCCTACTGGGAGGCGTGTGTAACGAATCGACTATTGCTGCAGGCTCAATGGCAGTGACAAACACTTGCGCACCTGTGTCCACTAGCTGCTTAAGCAATAGCTGCCTATGCTGTGCATCCAACTCGGATGGAAGATCATCCACAAGATAAATACTGTGTTTATCTATTTGTTGTTTGAGCAACTTTCCCTGTGCAATACGCAGTGCACAGACTAATAATTTCAATTGACCACGGGACAGGGCATCCTGCGCCGGTAAACTACCTACACGAAGTCTGAGGTCAGCTTTATGGGGACCGCTGACGGTATGACCCGTAGCCAAATCTCTGGGATATTGGGATTCGAGAAGTTGTGCAAAATCCGTTTTGCTATCCCAGCCGCGGGTAAATGAAACCTTAACATCTACCTGCGGTAAAAACTCCCCGATTATACCCTTAAGTAGCTCATTTAACGAGTCTACATAACGGTTTCGTATTTCTGTGACCTGCTCGGTGTAACGGACAAACTCCCTATCCCAATATTGGATATGATCATAGGAAGAGTTATTTCTAAGCAATTGATTTCGCTGCTTTAGAACCCGCCTTACATTCACCCATGCCGCATAAAACTGTGGGTCGGAATGAAAGGCGCCCCAATCGATAAACTGTCGACGGGATTTAGGACCTTCAAACAGCAGCGAAAAGCTTTCCGGCGTGATCACTTGGATAGGTAAAGTTTCGGCTAAGGTCGATAGCCGTTTCACCTTTTCCCCATCGATTTTGACTTCGGTTTCGCCACTACGGAAACGTCGCAAGCCGATTTTACTGTCACCGCGCGCTAAATTTAAGGTCGCAAAGAGCGTTAACTTATCGTCGTCGTTATTAATCACTCGTTGGGATAAATGGCTGCGAAACGAACGCCCCATACCGAGGAAATATATCGCCTCAAGAATACTGGTTTTGCCGCTGCCATTTTGGCCATAAATCAAGTTAATCCCAGGTGCAGGGATTAACTGTGCGGACTGAATGTTGCGAAACGCTTCGATATTGAGACGGGTCAGGCTCATGCATTACTCATTAAGCCGCGTAAACGGCGAAGGCAAGGATTCATAACACTTAACAGGCAACTCAATCGCTGCCACAGGCTAAGGCTATCGGTAAATGAGTGAAGGAATGGCCAATGCTGCGTATTAAACACTGTGCCGCGGTTAAGCGGCATAGCTATCGGAGACTGAGCTACAGACACGGGTAACGTAAAAGTTGATGGTTTATAAGCGCATCGGCATAACCACATACATGGAATCTTCTTCCAAATGGTTTTCGATTAAGGCGCTGGAGTTACCATCAATGAGCGTGATACGCACATCATCGGACTTTAGGTTGTTGAGCACGTCGAGTAAATAACTGACGTTAAAACCAATTTCTAAGGCTTGATTGTTGTATTCCACATCGATGATCTCCTCCGCCTCTTCCTGTTCAGGATTGTTAGCGGTGATCTTGAGCAAACCATTTTCGAGTTGAATACGCACACCACGGAATTTTTCGTTCGATAAAATCGATGCACGGGTCAGCGCTTGCTTCAGGTGATTACGACTCGCAATCACTATTTTATCACCGCCCTTTGGCAATACACGGCGATAATCAGGGAAGCGGCCATCAACTAATTTACTGGTAAATACAGTGTTAGCCGTTGTGGCACGAATGGCATTATCACCAATGGCAATCGCGATATCGAGATCGTCCGACTCCAATAAACGCGCCATTTCCATTACGCCTTTGCGTGGAACAATGACTTGTTTTTCAGGTAATTGTGCTTCAATCGTGCGGTGACTTAAGGCTAAACGGTGGCCGTCGGTCGCAATCGCGCGCAACACATTACCTTCAGTTTCAAACAATAAACCGTTGAGGTAATAACGCACATCTTGGTTAGCCATAGAAAATTGCGTTGAGTCGATAATCGACTTCAATACGCCCTGCTTCAAACTAAATTCAATCTCAGCTTGGAAGGCTTCAACGTTGGGATATTCTTCTGCTGGCAACGTCGCTAAGGAAAAACGGCTACGGCCTGAACGCAGCAACCATTTATTATCTTGTTGTTCGACTTTCAGTTCGCTTTGTTCTGGCAAAGACTTAACAATATCGAGCAGCTTCTTTGCCGGAACCGTAGTACGACCTTCTTCGATATCACCGTGAACCACAACTTGGCCCACCAGTTCAACTTCTAAATCTGTACCAGTCAGCTTAAGTGAGTGACCACTTACTTCTACAAGGAGGTTAGACAAAATGGGCAAATTATGGCGTCTTTCTACCGCACCACACACCAATTGCAACGGCTTTAATAGAGCATCCCTATCAATGGAGAATTTCATAGTGTCCAAATTCCTTGTTCTAAGAAGATAAGGTTCTAATTAAATTAGCATAATCTTCTTTAATGTCGTGGCTCTCTTCCCGTAGCTGAGCAATCTTACGACAGGCATGCAACACTGTGGTGTGATCTCTACCACCAAAAGCATCACCAATTTCCGGCAAGCTTTGGTTAGTTAATTCTTTGGATAACGCCATTGCCACTTGTCTAGGCCGCGCGACACTGCGTGAACGGCGCTTAGACAACATATCAGCCATCTTGATCTTGTAGTATTCAGCTACGGTTTTCTGAATATTGTCTATAGTGACTAATTTTTCTTGAAGTGCCAAGAGGTCACGTAAGGCTTCACGAACAAAATCAATGGTAATTGGTCGACCAGTAAAGTTAGCGTTAGCGATAACGCGGTTTAACGCCCCTTCTAGCTCACGCACGTTTGAACGTAAACGTTTAGCAATAAAGAAGGCCACTTCATCGGGCAAGTTAATGCCACTCTCTTGGGCTTTACGCATCAAAATCGCCACGCGGGTTTCTAACTCTGGTGGCTCAATAGCCACAGTTAAACCCCAACCAAAACGCGATTTCAATCTGTCTTCAACACCGTCGATCTCTTTTGGATAACGATCTGAAGTCAAAATAATTTGATGATTCCCCTCAAGCAAGGCGTTGAAGGTATGGAAGAATTCTTCTTGGGATCTGTCTTTATTAGCAAAAAATTGAATATCATCGATAAACAAGGCATCGACGCTACGGTAGTAACGTTTAAATTCTTCGATCGCATTGTTTTGTAGCGCTTTAACCATGTCTTGGACAAAACGCTCGGAATGCATGTAAACCACTTTGGCATTCGGATTATTTTTAATGATCCCGTTACCGACAGCGTGCAACAAGTGAGTCTTACCTAGACCTGTTCCGCCATATAAGAATAATGGATTATAAGCACCACCTGGATTTTCAGCCACTTGCAACGCCGCAGCCTTACCTAATTGGTTCGACTTACCTTCTACGAAGTTATCAAACTGGTAGCTTGGATTGATGTTACTGCGGTGATTCGCGTTCGCCATCGGCTCGGCTTGGACGTTAAACGTCGTGCCTACCGTCGCTTTTGTTTGCGTATTCGCGACTCGAGTTGGCGCTATAGGTGCTGGCACACTTGGCTTTTTCGCCGAAGGACGACTACCAATATCGAAACGCAATTTAGGTGCATCACTGCCCATCTGCTCAGTAAAGAACTGATTAATGATATTGATGTACTTATCTCTGACCCAATCAAGCACGAAGCGGTTGGGCGCATAAAGCACCAGAGTATCTCCATCCATTTCGGCTTGTAACGGTCTGATCCACATACTGAACTGCTGAGCAGAAAGCTCATCTTGCAGTCGTCCGATACATTGTTGCCAAAGTGAAACAGCCACTTAGTTATCCCCAAAAGATCATCAAAAAAGAGGTGTATTCTATAGCGAGATCTCAAGGATCGCTATCCTTAAAAAATATTTATCCCCAGCGAGATCATTCTATGTGGATATCCTCGATCATCAAAGATCCAAAACGATCCTTTTATTCAACACTATCCGCAAATCCTGCTTTATTAAGCGATCCACATTGATCTATAATGGCGCCCCTTCGATCGGCTCGAAGATCCCCTGCACTACTATATGTAGTGTCCGTACACAGAGTTATCCACATCTTATGGTGTATTCAGGGGGTTGATCTAAGGATACGCTGGCAGAAATAAAGCACTTACTTACTTTCGTTGTTGACGTGACTAAGTATTGTGATTACAATTCGGCCTCTTTTTTGCCCTTACCTCTATCCTAGAGATAAGGATATGTTCACTAATTAACAAAGACGGATTGCCATCATGAGTAAACGTACTTTTCAACCTAGCAACCTGAAGCGCAAGCGTTCTCACGGCTTCCGCGCTCGTATGGCTACTGTAGGCGGCCGTAAGGTGCTTGCACGTCGTC
>Ga0208643_1000154_pt1 | contig 44831 bp, 62 predicted proteins | sample VirMetDEL_Nov_12_FD_184516 | JGI IMG/M metagenome (GOLD analysis project Ga0208643, IMG submission 184516) | Aqueous microbial communities from the Delaware River and Bay under freshwater to marine salinity gradient to study organic matter... | ecosystem: Environmental > Aquatic > Marine >...
ATATCATTTTAGTCCTTTTAGTATGTCAATTTCTGTATGCGGACACTTAATATTAGAAAAGTCTAGCATATCTAGATCAATTCTACTGCCAGACTCATATTTGTCAAGCAAAAACTCTGAACTATAATCATGCACTTCTCCAGATTTATTCTTGTGTGTTTGCTGAACCCTGTTGTTAGGGCTGTTGACTACTACACTGGTTCGCGGAGACAAAATAAAATTAGGGCCATTTGCCCAAAATCTTTGCATCGTGCTTTCTAAAACATTTGGAGTGTTGCCCCAGTTATATCTAGGTTGTATGAAGCATAATTCGTCCATTATCTCTAGCATTGAAGACTTTCTATAGATATGCCCATCTACAGATAAATCATATGACCAATAAGATCCATAGCCATGAATAGTTTTAGGCCAAGCTATCATACCATTATCGGTCTGCCAAGCCTTTTTGCAAAGATCCTGCACAATATTTCCATCGTGAGATCTTTCCTCTATATTTAAGCCCATCCGCAAAGACAAACAACTTAAACCAGTATCGTTTAAAAAATCGTAGCTTCGACACGCAAAAGGAGTAAAAAATATGTCGTCATCAGTAAAAAAACATATGAAATCATTTTTAGCGCCAGCTACCGCATGAAAAATATCTTTAAATAAAGAATCTGACTGTTGCCAAAACTCTACATCTTGGTGTTCTTCTTGTAGGGTTTTGTGAGCTTTATCAAATTGTTCTGAGTTATTGTATATAACAATATTTTGGCTAGAATCTTTAAAGTTTTTCTTTATGCTGTTAAGACATAAGTCTAACTGAAGTGGTCTATCTTTACTGAATATGATCGAAGTAATCAACAAACTTTTCCTTGTTTTTGTAGTACCAACTTACCGTATCGTGTAGCCCTCTATCTAATCCTGTTTTAGCTTGAAATCCTAGCACTTTGGTTGCTCTGGATGTGTCCAGACACCTTCTTGGCTGACCATCCATACCGTTAGAATTAAAGACAATATCGCCTTTAAAATTCATCATATCAGCTATTTTGTGTGCCAGTATAGAAATGGTACATTCCTGACCTGTTCCAACGTTTATCGGGTGTGGCGTTGTGTCTATTTCTACCGCCTTTTTTATGGCTGCCGCACAATCGTCTACATAAAGAAACTCTCTACTAGCCTCGCCCGTTCCCCATAGATTGACTTCTGTTTCACCGCTATCAATAGCTTTATCAATCTTTAATATAATCGCGGGTATGACGTGGCTAATTGCGGGATGAAAATTATCATGCGGCCCATACATGTTTACAGGAATAAGATTCGTGCAGTTAAGGCCATATTGAGCGTTGTATGCAATCAACATCTCCATCAAAGCCTTTTTAGCGACACCGTAAGGAGCGTTTGTTTCTTCTGGATAACCATTCCAAATATCATCTTCTTTGAACGGCACAGGTGTAAATTTAGGATAGGCGCAAACAGTACCAACCATAACAAATTTTTGAAGTTTACCATACTTTCTGGCCGTTTCTATGAGATTCATACCCATGACCAAGTTTTCATACATAAACAAGCCCGGATTATCTTTGTTTGCACCGATACCGCCAACTCTAGCAGCTAGGTGTACGATTACATCTGGTTCATGCTCTTTGTATAGATAGTCAACTTGTTTTTGGTTTGTTAGATCGTACTCTCTTTTACCACCAAGAGATACAACATCATAGAACAAATTGTCTTTTAGGGTTTTGTTTACAGCTTTACCAAGAAAGCCGCTACCACCTGTAATAATAACTTTACTTTTGCTCATTTAGCGCATCCTTATAAGCTTTCAAAATACCAAAAGACAAATCTTCGTAACCAAACTCTTTTATAATCTTAGCAATTCTATGAAAGCCTGTATGATTTTCGGCAACGAACTTTTGACCCCGTTGCGCATGTAGATTTCTTTCATCGGCAGCGGTTTTGTAGTGTTCAATCTTTTCTCTAAAATCGTCTGGAGAGTCTGCGATCACAATACCATCACCAAACATCTTGTATGCTTCTACATTATCACTAATACAGAAGCCGCCCGCATACAGAATCTTGAATATTCTTTCATTTACATCTATGCCGTACACTTGAGCATGAGGCTCGCTGAGATTAGGACATATCTTTGCAGAAACAAACAGGTTTTTTACATCTTGGTCATCTATCAGGCCACAGTATTGATTTACGCCCCAAGGCTGGTTGCCAAATATTTTTACATTGTAACGATCAAGAGGATGTAGAAGCGGAGTTAGGTAACGATCAATAACTTGCCCCTTATAAGGCCAATAGCCGCCCACAAAGCCAATATCACATGTTAGCCTTGGATCGGCCTGAGCGCCGCTATATACCGCCGTATCTGCGCACATCATTAACGAAACAGGCTTGATTCCGATTGTCTCAAAATAGTTATGAGTTCTTTTAATGTCGTCATCGCTATAATGAATATGTACAAAGTCTGGTTTTCCTGTTTCGTCTTTGAGTTTTTTAAGTAGTTCTTTTTCTTTCTTAGAGCAGAATAAAATATTGTATTTTGATTTGTCTACTTCTTTTTCTTGATCCCCCCAGTCGCCAGCACGTAATGCGACTTTTAAGTGCGGTCTTTCATAGATGCATTTTATTAGAGCTTCATCTAAATTATAAGCTTGGCCTAGAAATACATCAGGCTCGAAAGTGTCAAACATGTCAAAAGCAGGAACTGTTTTACAGTCCCATATCATAACTTGATGTCCCGTAGCTACGAAAGCATTAGCCCAAGCCATTCTTTGAAAATAGTGAGCATGACCACCGTCGCTAGAAATTAAAATTTTCATTCTTTAAATCCTTTATACAATCTATCTCTAAAATTGACATGTCTTTTGGTTCGTGGCATTCAAAATTTGCTCCCATCGAAATCATTTTATTAATTATTTCAAAAGATAAAAGTTTTTTCTGGCTGCCTTGAAGTTTACATAGTATATTTTTAAGTATTTTTAATTCTTTACCAGTTATGAAAGCCATTTGACACCATTTAGTAGGTAGTCCGTAGGATAATATTGTAGCCTTGTTATTTTGTATCGTGACACCTATTTCTTTAGGTTTCATCATGTTTTTACTGTCAATCAAAAGAAAAGATTTTTTATAATTTAAGTTTGATAGAGCTTTATCATTAAAATACAAGTCTCCATGAAAAAAAAGAATATTCTTTCTATTGGTATTATTTACTGCCAGCCTCAGACTTTCTGAATTATTAGTCTCATTGTATACTTGATTTTCTACTACTCTTAGTTTTCCTGATATCTTTTTTATAATTTTTTCAATAGCGTAGCCAAAGACTCCGATAATTTCCTGATTTTCAATACTGTTATTGATTACATCAATTTGGTGTTCTATTAAGGTTTTAGTGCCTATTTTTATTAAACTACGGGGTTCGTTGGACTTTATCCTAGCCCCCACACCAGCAGATAATATGATTATAGTCATATTGTTTTTGTTATTTTCAGCCTTTATAGAGGCTGTAATTTGTCTGGTAAATCTACCCACTAGCGACTACCTAAAATTTGAGCTTGTTGTTGAAAAATTTCTGGCGTCATCTTCATAGACTGATTTTGACCGCTTTCGTTGACGATAGAGAGAGACTCTGGCACATGACACATGATGCAGTAATGAGACAACCTTAACCACAAATCATAATCTTCTGTGCAGCCTATAAAACCCTGACTAGCAGGACCATGCAATCTACTGTCAAAGATTTCTCCATTAGGAAGAATAACCTTTTCCAAATATTCTTTTTTGATGAGTGCGTTACTATGGACCATACATCTTACAGAAAGTTCTTTTCTACAATACGGACTCTTTGCTTCGTATTTTACATAGTGCTTGTCGCCGTAGATCCTATGAATATCGTAGTCGCCGTAAGCAACACCAATTTCTGGATGCTCCATTAGTTTTTCTACTAGCTTTTCGACTTTGTTTGGCTTGTAAGAGTCGTCAGCATCCAAGACGCCAAATATATCGCCCCACTTCCAAGCCGCAGCTAGCGCGGCATTACGAGCCACACTAGCGCCTGAATTTTCTATTCTTTGAGCAAAAACAAAATCAGGATTTTCCCCTGCAAATTCTGATATCTTCTCCCAAGAGTCATCAGAAGATCCGTCATCTACGATATAAAGTCTTATCTCACCTTTATATGTTTGTCTTTGTATACTTTTCATGCCCTCAACAATAAACCTTCCGTAGTTATAGTTGGCGCATACAATTGCAACTTTAGGAAGCATTAAATTCCTCCCAAGTAATTAGTGTTTCTCCTGTTTCATCCTTCATATCTTCTATTTTCTCTAGAAATGGTCTTGAATCAAAGTATAGCTCTCCATCATCCTTCTCGTATGCTTTTTTGTGGTTGCCATTTAAAAACTTAAACAAAGGCGTAGAAAATAAAAGTCCATTGAAATCATCATAAGGTTTTACTACTGATAATCTTTTCATGTCTATATTTATTCTTTGATTAATCTTTTCAACAAGCTCTTGATCTACAGCTTCTCCAGAAGTTGTCACATAAATCCATCCATTTTTTGCATGTCTAAAACACTCGTCTACAAGAAACATTTTATGTTCTGGTATTTCTGATACTTTAAGTAGGTGGTGTAGAGTTTCATTATGATCAAACTCGTTTACAAGAAGATTTTGTATTTCTTCGTTGTACTCCGTCTTATCTGTAATAACAATTACATATCTAGCTTGGTGTAACGTTTGATTTTTGATGTCTGAAATAGTTTTTCTAAGATCATCCATAGCCACTAGCTTTTCAGGAGTATCTTTAGAGGTGTCTAGCAGAACTAAAAACCCTATTCTTGGCACGACTTCTTTGATTGCAATTTGATGTCTTTTTTTATATTCGTCAAGAGATAATTCTGATAGCCATTCTTCCGGCCTATAAGTATTACAGAATCTTTCTAACATATAGTCGCCGTCTTCGGTGTTATGGATTCCCAACTTTTCAGACCTATAAAGCTCGCATCCAATTTGTTCTTCTTCTTGCTTTATTGCAAAAACACAGCCTTTGCACGATGTTTGAGCTTTCATTTAGCTCTCCTTATTTTTAAAACAGAAAGTGAAGATTCAGAGATGTATTTTTCTTGCACTTCAAAATTATCGGGGATCATTAGCTCTAGCTTTTCTGTATTCATTATAGATTTTTTAGAGCTTTCAAAGAAAATTTCATTAAAATAAGCCAAATCAACATCTCCCCTAGTGTACATTCTAAATAAAATATTGCAGTCAGGCTCTATTATAGTGACATTGCATCCTATTCTGCACTTTTTTAATACTTGTTTAGTTGCTTCTTCTAGTTCAGCAAAAGAAAACGAAGAAAGAAAACAGTCCACTGTTAAAGAAGTTACTTCACTATCGGAAAACATTCTATCAAACGATGCTAAATTAGAGCAGTGTTTAAACGAAGAGTCTGGCGAAGGCTTGTTTGACAAATATACTTTCATTATTTATTCCTATAATTATTTACGGTAGAGTAAAATAACTTGTTCCAATTATCTACAAATGTTTCTAGATTATATTTTTCTACTATGGTTTTTCTAGCATTATCTCCTAGTTCTTTTGCAAGATCTTTATCTTTGAGAAGAAGTTCTAGGAATCCACGTAACTCTTGCGGATCGTTTGATATCAATCCGTTTTTGCCGTTCTCAATTATTTCTGGTATCATACAATTTGCAGTAGAAACAATAGCGCAACCGCAAGCCATAGCCTCTAATAATACAGTAGGAACCGGAGAATGTAAAGACGTATTGTAAAATATTGTTGAAGATTGATATATTTCTCGCAAATGTTCTGTAGAACTTGCGGGTTCAGAGAATCCGGGACTTTTACCAAACACCTTAATCGGAAGCCCCTGAACTGTTTGGCGCCACAGGTTATACCCGCAGCACCAATCTCTATTAGGCCAATCATTTACAACAGAAAGGCAAACATTATCTTTAGATATATTATCGTCAGGCCGCCAAAAATCTACATCTACTCCGTGTTCTACAACGCTTGAATTATCTTCAGAATATCCCCAAGCATTCATGTTATACTTTGATATGAAGGAGTTTTCTCCAATAGGTATAGAGCCGTAGGCTTGTATTTGTGAATTCACGTCAAATCTCACATCTGGCAATACGTGACAATGCCTAAGTATAGGAATGTGACACATATTACCCGTTGCGCCCTGCGTAGAAGACAAATAGTCATGCGCTATTTGTAGCCTATTGCAAGACGAGTGTGCTAAAATTAAATCAAATTCAACATTATCTGGTATTTTGTGAAATATTGTATAATTGTCTGGAGCTTTCGCGTAATCTTGATCCCATTCTTTCCCCGGTAAAACCGTTAAAGAATAGAAATTGTGACCGGTTTTACAAAGATTCTCTTCATATCTTTCATGGGTTGGAAACGTTAATATATTAAGCTTCTCTTGAGCGTTAGATCTGCGCATAATATTTCTGATGCTTCTCTTTGTGGCATTAGCCGTCATTTAAAATCTCCTTGAGCTTTAATCCTATTTCTTTATGAGAAAACTTTTTTGATTTTTGTAAAGCTTCCCGACTTTCTTCCGTAGCGATTTCCGTATCCCATTTCATAAACGCTTCTCGCATAGAAATCATTAGATCTTCTAGGTCTATTTCTCTCCATTTTTCATTGGCGGTATATAGATAGTCTATTGTTGATATAGCTCCAAAACAGGGAACCTGTGAAGATTTAACCGCAGAGCCAGAGCAAAAATCGTCCATTCCAGTTCCTTCTGTATATATTACGGGAATGCCCACGGCCATAGCCTCTAGCGCTGGTATACAGAATCCTTCGCCGCGACTAGGCATCACAAACGAATGACACTGAGTTAATACAGATATGTAATCTTCTTTAGATAAGTGACCACATATTACAACTTCTTCTTTGTAATTTTTTCTTAGTTTCAAGCCTGATTTTATTTGCTTAAAATAATTTTGAACATATTCCAAGCTCTGTTGAGATGTTTTAATATATAGATTAACAGGCTCGTCTAATTCAAACTCTGTATGAAAAGCTTTAACTAAAGCCTGTATGTTTTTTCTTTCTACAAACTCTCCAATAAAGGCGAAATTAAAAGTTTTGATTAGATTTTCTATTTTAGATCCTTGATCTAAATATTTTGCAGAATCATATATAGTAGTATCCAATGAGTGTGGAGCCACCTTTACGTCTTTAACAACCCCGCTTTGAATACAGGCTCTCTTGCAGGATTCTGTAGGAACCCAGATTTCATCCATCAAATTAGCGTGGTGCTGCCAAGAGCTTTCGATAAAGTTACTAGTCTCAGTAGCTATAAATCCTATGTTTTTGAATTTTGAGTTGTATGAATATAAATGGGGAAGTGTATGTTGAATACAAATATCACATCCAACTTCTGAATTATCTTCAAGCTCTAAAATTCTTTGTGGACAGCTTCCGGCAGAGTTGTTAAAGGTTATAGCGCGAGGAACAACATCTACCCCAACAGCATCTAGGGCGAGTATGTTGTTTATGCAGGCATTGGCCCAGCCGGTTCCATCCTTATAATTACCTATGTACAAAACTTTCATTGACCCGCCTCCTGTTGAATCTTTTGCATCCTGATATGTTCCCAATTATTTAGCTGTTTTCTAAAACTAGCCATTTCTTCACAGGCTTGCCCTATAGAAAATGGCGTATTACTGTTTTGATTTTTAATATGAGACTCATTGAAGTAAAATTGCTTATCCATATTTTCACACCTATAGCCAAAAGAAACGTCTCTCAGCACTCTTTTCCATAAATATCCTCCAATCCATTCAGGTTTATGAAGTATGTCTGTAAATATAAAATTAACAGCGTCCGTCGTAGAATTTAATCCCTGTGGAAGATCTTTAGCAGGTTCAAATATCTTTGGGGGAGAATACCAAGTTGTTGAAGGGTCTTTTGGTTCTATTGTTTTAAAATGTTTAGCCCAAGCTCCTGCGGCTTTATCCCAGCTATAGTTTTCTAATGCTCTATCTCTAGTGTTGGAGCCTATTTCTGGTAACAAGTTCTTTTTCTCATGCAGTTGTTTTAACAGATTTACAAAAGCCTCGTTGTTGGGTATCGCTCTTTTACAGCCCGTTTCACACTCTACGTAATAAGAGCTTGGAATTACACCAAAACCCTCAATATTTTTTACAACTGAAGACATCGCAGAATAATCTACAGAAATTACTGGTAGCGCGGAGTTAGCGGCTTCTAGCTGGGGCATACCAAACCCTTCGCTATTTGCGTATTGCACATAGATATCAAAACACTTGTAAACATTAGCCAATTCTTCATCCGATATTGGATTGGCTATGCCTACCATGTGATTATTTAAAGATTGACAGTGCTGACAGTTTTGGATAGAGTTTTGAAAAAAGTCTACTGAAACCTTTTTACAGTTTTTACACTTATAGGTTACGAGAACCCTACTAGCTAATCCGTTTTCATGAATTAGTTTTGGAAAGTCCCATCCCACATCTGGATAGTAAGTGTGACAATATAAGAAAGCGTTGGGGTCTTGGGTCTGATCTAAGAATTTTCTAAACGACGCCATAAGATCTGGATATAGTTTTCTTTTTTGATTTCTCATCACTGTTCCAACAATAAAACAGTCTGGAGAAACCCCCATACTGGATTTATGGGCAGATTTATCTGGGGCAGGACAAAAGTGATTGCTCGCCGCAGGAGATGCTATGTCTATAAAATTTATGTCATCGCACTGATTAATCATGGTGTCTCTACCAAATTCAGAATATGCGAACACAGAATCCGCAGATGCGTATGTATTTATCCATTGATCTGCTTGTGGTTCTGCGTCTACTGTTGGCATAATTGACCAGTGAAAAAAGTCTCTAAAAGGAGATCGTTGTTCAAACTCCATCATCCACCAGTCTCTAATGTCCATGACGATATCTGGCTTGAAGTCTAAAAGCACAGAATTAAATGACTGATCCCCAAACTGGGCAGTTGGATTTGATTTGTATGCAGCATATTCAGCAGAATTGGCGCTCGGTTTATTGCCGTAAAACTTCCAAGGCAAATTTTTATCCTGCGCGTCTGCTGTTTCTGCATAGCATCCTAATTCTGCTACTTCAAAATCATCTACTTGCGATAGTCTAGACAGTACTTCCTTGGTATATACGGAATATCCCGTAGCGTACCAAGAAGCTTCCGTGCAAAAAAGTATTTTTTTCATATTTGACTTGCTTTGTTTATAATTATAGAGGTCTTGTCTTTTTTTGATACTTCACCGTTAATTAAAACAGTATTGCCTTCAATGAGAACATCTTTGTATTCTTTATAAGCTTCTGGAAAAACCGTAACAGAATCAAGCTCGCCGCTAGCATCTTCAACCGCTAAAAATGCCATCAACTGTCCGGGGCTTTTGCCCTTCTTGGTTTTGTATTCTCTCAAAGAATTTATGTGAACAGCAAGCATCACTTTACCTTTTATAGTGCCTTTAGATATATCTTTGCACATAAAATTTTGGCTACTTACGACATAATCTGTTTTTGAGCATGTTATGGAGCAACCAAGAAATTTAAATTCTTGATCCGCTATTGTTGCCGCGCTATCAGTAAGATCATAAAAGGGATTATCTAAAGATTTTTTAATGTCATTAACTGTAGTAGCCCTTCTTGAAGTAATCTTAAAATTGGTAATTAGACTTTGGATATTTTCACTAAGGCTAGACTTACTATTGTAGTTTTCTTCTATGTACTTTTGCTCTCTAGCCGAAAGGTTTTTCCAACTGTCAAACTCATACAGCATTTCCTGTCGGTGCTTGGTATTGTTTACACCATTGAAAGCGCCTACAGAAATCAAAGATATTACGGCTCTTTTGTTTAGTTTACATCCGTTTATAATCTTAACAAGAACATCCATCCAACTATATTCAGATACATCGTGCTGAGAAATAAGCTCTTCTATTTTCTCGCATTCTTTTGTGCCTACATTTTTGATATGTCTTAAACCAAAATAAATCTTGTCATCAGAATCTGTAAAGTTTGTATACATATACTGTAATCTAGGAGGATAAACCTCTATGCCTTCAAACTTCGCATCCATTATAAGTTGCTTGATTTCAATCTGTGGCTTAGGTTTCCTATCCGATCTGTTTAGGTATGACGTATAGAAATCAAGCGTTCTATAATTTTTACAGTACGCGCTCCAATACGCATTAATTGCATAAGAAACAGCGTGAGACTTATTGAAGGCATATCTGTTAGACTTTTCAATCCAAGAGAAAATTTCTTCTGCAACGTCCTTAGTAACTATTCCCTTGCTTTCAGCGCCCTCTAGGAAAGACTTCTTTACTTTCTCCATAAGGTCTGCCTTCTTCTTGCCAATGGCCTTACGTAGCGCGTCAGCCTCCTTGAGATCAAATCCAGCAAGCTTTTGCGCTATCATCATAGACTGTTCTTGATATACAAGAACTCCATAAGTTTCTTTTAATATAGGTTCAACAGATTCATGAGGATAAACAACAGGATCTATATTGGCCTTTCTGTCGGCATAGTGCTGGGTCATAGATTTACCATCTGTATAAGCCTTTAAGCATCCCGGCCTAATTAGACTAATCAGTGCAGCTAATTCATTTACACTTTTGGGATTAACTTTTTTAGCCCAATGTTTTCCAAGATTAGATTCAAGCTGAAAAACACCTTTAGTACGTCCTTCACAGATTAAATTCCAAACATTATCATCATGAAAGTCGTTGATATCAAACATAAATTTCCCCATTGGCAAAGGTTTTTTCAAACTGAACCTTTTTCAATAATGTTCTTTGTAGTTTCATAAATTTAATCATTAAATTAGCGGTATCTTTTACGTCTTGTAAAGCATCATGAGCATTATCTTTGCTGGCTTGACTCATACCAAAATACTCTCGCATATAATCCATATTGTATTTTTTAACATCTTGGTTATTTTCAAACCAGCAATAGATATGTTGCATAACATCAATCGTATAAATAGGATTAAATATTCCCTGTCTTCCACTCTTTGAGTGAGTAGGACCGTATTGTTGACACATACGCTCTACAATAGGCATATCATAGCCATTGATATTGTAGCCCGCAGCGATTGGCGCATAATAACTAGTCTTTTTAAAATTATACTTGTCACAAAACTGCGAGAACTTGCCCCACACAGTTTTAGGCAGCGGCGCTTTTGCTAGCTTGTCTCTTGTTTTCCTTGTGATCTTTAGAGCTTCTTCTTCTAGTGGGTCAACGCCAGCCTTAATAGCTTTTTCGTCATCTATGATTGGCCTAATCTCGCTATTGAAAGTGCCTCCCGGCTGGAGTTCGAGCTTTCTAGCATGAATCGCTACAGCAGCAATCTGAGTTGGCTGACAGGTGTAAGGATTTCTGCCGCCGGTCTCAAAGTCAAATACTATAATATCTCTATAATTCATGCTCGTTTTCCTTTTAGTTCTATAAATTTCTTAACCGCATCGTCAATGTTTTTATATATCTTGTACTCTTTATGTCTATCAGACCAAACTTGATATTCATTATCTGCAACAAGTCTTTTGCTATAGTTTTTTAGATTGCAAATATGAACTTTGTTAGACTCTATTGAGCAGCCAGAAAATATTACTGATTTGTAGTCTTCTGTTGTGGCTTGCATTTTATTCTCCTTTGTTTGTTATTTCCATAATTTTACTTAGTAAGTCAATAGCCAAGATATCAAATTTAACATGACCTTGGGACTCCAGATCGTTCATTTCAAAACCTGCTATATCCTTGCCTGTAGCATCTTTTATCATGGGGCAGACATCTTTAAGTCTGTGTTTTGATATAATAACACCGGCAGGATGTTTACCTTGTGATTTATTTGTACCTTCAATCTTAATAGCCTGTTCAAAAAACTTCGCAAGCTCACCCTCTAGTTTACCTTCTTCGTTGACCTTGCACCATCCGTTAAGATTATCAGACTCGTTTTCTAATGCCCACCTTATTATAGACCTATCTTCTTTGTCCATCAACTCTAATTGGTCAGATATCATAGCTTCGTCTGGAATACAATCTGTTATCTCATTCATTTCAGAAAACGACACGGCATCGCTGATTCTTAAAACTTCTTTTAGTGCAGATCTTCCTTGTAGTCTACCAAATGTAATCATCTGAGAAACATTTTCTTGACCATATTTTTCTTTGATATAGTCGATAACTTCATCTCTATGTTCCGCAGGAACGTCTACATCAATATCGGGAAGGGAAATATAATCGTCCGTATTTCTTCCTTCATTGTAGAACCTTTCAAAAATTAACCCATATTCAATAGGGTCTACCTCTGTAATTCCTAGTAAGTACGATACCAAACATCCTGCGGCAGACCCTCTTCCCGGACCCGCTATCCATCCTTTATCCTTAACATGGTTTACAATATCTTGCACAATTAAAAAATACCCAGAAAGACCAGCGCCAAAAATAACCTCTAGTTCTGTTTTAACTCTATTAAGGTATTCCTGTTTATCTACATCTAAATAAACCTTTTTTGCAGGAATTAATTTCTTCTTCCAGCCATGACGACAAAGCTCTTTTAAGTATTCGTTTTGATCAAACCCTTTGGGGCAGTCAAAGTCTGGGAGCATGGGCGGTCCTGTAAGCTCATACTCTTCGCATCTTTTTTCAATTTCGTGACCTATTGATAACTGTGTCATATCTGGTAAATACCATCTATCGTCCCCGTCAAAAAATTCTGAAAACTCATGATCCACGCCCTCTAGCTTGGCAAGAGTCTTTTTAAGTTTACTGCATAGCATGATCCTGTGACAGTCTGCATCATCTTTGTCAACGTAGTAGATAGCCTCCTGAGCGTAATCCATTTTAACGTGATTAGATTTAAATATCTTAGCAAATCCGTTTTTCTTTGGGGTAACACATAGCACATTGCCATTGTCAGCTATCTCTTTTAAAACATCTACATTTTGATTTGATACATATTTAACCAAATCAAACCAGCCATCTTTATTTTTTGCGTAAAGGAGAAACCCGTCGAACTCACATCCGATTACAGGTTTTACATTATGCTTTTTACACTCTTGATGAAACTCTACAGCGCCAGAGATAGTGCCAAGATCGGCTATACCGCAAGCGGTGTATCCATAATCAGCGCATCTCTTTGCTAGCTTATCCGTTTTACAAAAGCCTTGTTGTAGACTAAAGTGAGTTTTACAGTTGATCGGAGTCCAATTCATTTTTCAAAAAGTTCCTTAAACCTTTAAGATATTCGCTAGAAGATTCTATATTTGCATGTCTTTGATCTACAATTTGCCTCATTCTAGAAGCTAGAGCATCGACATTTAACACGTCATTATTATACATAGCCAGTCCTTGAAGCATCTTTCTACAATCTCCAGTTTGTAGATAATTCAAAGATTTTGACAATGTGTTATCAAGCACATCCCAAGCACCTTTGAAAAATGAAGCCTCTTCATAATACCAGAACCTTGGAAGCCTGTCTACAACTGGTATGGCGCCCATGAGCGTGGATTCAAAAAATCTGAATGTTTCCATACTGTAGGCTCCTGCGGGACATAATGACAACCTAGAGTCTGCTAAAAGTTCCATATATTCTTTTGGTTCTAGACCTTTACTAAATCCATCAGTAAATTCAATTCTATATTTAAACTTACCAGAATTTTCTTCTACAAGCTTGTCAAGCCCCCGCTTGAAAGAATCTCTTGTTCCCGTTTTGGGAAGTTGTCCTATAAAAACAAAGTCGTATTTTCTTTGCGAAAGCGGTTTTATTTCTATCTCTTTATATATGTCTCTAAATGGACCCAAGGGCATAGGAAATGTTAGGGGTGTATCTAAACAATGCTCCCATCTATCAAGTACATGATAGTGTTGAAATATTAAGAATACATTATCTTCAAAAAACCCTTCTGGTACTTGGTGATTTTCTCTTGATGTAGATATCAAAATATTAAATTTATCGTTGCCAAACTTTGGCATATCTTGCGCATCGTACTTTACTATGACCCTATACTTGTCATCTAGCATTTCGCTAAATTTACTAGCGACATCTAGCGTAAATTTATTTCCTAAATGAAACTCGTTATTTAAATCAATTAATTCTGCCATTATCCGGGAGCCTCGTAATATCCTATGTTGAAACCTTCATTAGTACATTCTTTAAGTGTTTTTTCATGACCTATTGTATGTAGTTTTTGTTCTACATACTCGCACATTGTAGTGTTTGTTCCGGGCCAATTGTTTTTATAAAAGTGACAAAGTTTTTGACATCTGAAATCCCTACGACTACTACTAATCGGTCTAGGCTTAATGTTGTCTTTAATTTCTTCATATCTTTTTCTAAGCATTTCCAAAAATCTGTCTTGGTCCGATTTGTCGAAGCACATGCTAAACGGGCCGCCGTCTCTGGTAAAGAAGATAGACATAATAGCTTGTTCATAGTCTGGATAAAGTTTTGATATAGCATAATTATACAATAGCAACTGCGCATCGTCAAGAAGTTTTTCATATGTTTTTACTTCGCCCGTAGCCCAATTCTTCCTTTGTCCTGTTTTCCAGTCTACCACCTCGATTATGTTATCGTCTATTTTGGTAACTAGGTCAATAGTTCCTTTAATGGCTAAGTTGCCAGTGATGATAGTTCCGTCTGGCATTTCGTATTCATACTTAGCCCAATCTTCTTCTATCTCAATATCGAATGTTGGCTCTGTATCAACTATATTTCTATTTCTTGGATCAAATTGACCATCATTAAAAGTAAGTGCCGTCTCGACTTGCTTCTCACAAAACTTGAAATCAGCAGGATAATACTTGTGACTATCCTGCGAAGTATAGTGTTCATAGCTGTCTTTCATTAGCTGCGCTACAAACTTTTTAGTTTTCAGCTTTGTCTCGGTAAAGCTAACTTCTCCAAGAGCATCGTCTACAGTACATCTTGGGGTTTTTTTATCTGCTGGATTATCTTGCACGTCTTTTGTGCAGGCGGCAAGACATTCCATAACCTTGTGACAGGCGGTTCCTAGCTGCGCCTTTTTGCCAGATTCGGACCTATATCCTAAAACATAAGTCATAAAATACTGCATTTGGCAAAAATCATAATTACCATAGCTAGAAGATCTGATATATGTTACTATCATTTCGCATCTCTAAATTGATGAATACCGCCCACTAGAACAGGTTCTTCGTGAGGCTCATCGTTAGCCTCCGTCTCAGAAGTTATGGGCGCTCCTAGCCACCCCCATTCTTCAATAGCCTTCATCAATTCAACATGCGTTTCTTGGATAGACATATTTTGATTATCTATAACAGCGTCAAACTCATAGTCTTTATCAAATGCGTTTTCACTTTTATGAGAATCGTTATAATTTGATCTTGTTAGCTTAACAACTTTGCCGCCAGCATTTTGTACAGCCTCCGATTCGTTGGGATATCTACAGTCGTCAATTACAGCCAGTAGCGGCCCTTCTGTTTCTACGTCTTTAATAAGTCTAGAGACCCAAATTTCTTCATAAATCTTCCTACAAACTTCCGATCCGAAAAATTGAAGAAACTCTCTACCTGTCATTTTACCTTTTTTATGATACATCAAGTTACCGTTATCTATAAGTTTTTTAACCTGTGTAAGTTTTGCGGTCTTGGGACAGGTTATAACTCCGGGCATAGACTCCCAAGTAATAGGTATCTTAGCGTTTTTCTGTATGTCAGTACCTCTAATATTTTCTTCTTTGATATCAAACAACTCTGTAGCGATATTTTTTAGAGGGTCCGCAAAAGAATAACTTTTGACATAAGGCCACATATTGTAAACAGCCCATTCAGAAAACTCTAAGTCTGCCCTTTTTACATCTAGTAGCGCGTGTCCCTGCTCCTTTTCTCCTTTAGAGTCTATAAATTCTGTTCCAACAACAAGCTCACCCTTATTTGTAATATTGAAATCACTAATTATATTGTGAGATCTAAGCTGGTAGCCGTGTATAAAATTGCTACATGTTGTTTTACCAGACTGTTTGTTTCCGGCAAAGGCTAGAATTCTAGTCGTCATATTAAGTTATCCTTCTCTAATTGTGGGTTAAGCTCTTCGTGAATTTGGTTAATCGTCATTTCACCAATGTCTTTTTTAGAAATTTGCGGCCTGTAATAATTAAATCTTCTTCCGCATTTTTTTACAATTTGATCAGCGGCCCTTTTGCCAGCTTCGTCATAGTCTGTTAATATTACTAAGTTTAAAGCTCCGCTTCTTTCTAATAATAGTAGCTGGTCGTCGCTGATACTGGCGCCAAAAATACCAACGGAATTTTTAAATCCTGCTTCATACATTCTTAAAACATCGCCCTGCCCTTCTAGAATGAATAGAACACCCTTGTCTCCCATGAAGCTTTTTGCGATGTTAAATCCATAGAGAACATTCTTCTTAAATCCTTTGCTGTGTAGCCACTTAGGTTGTAATTTATCATCAATTGATCTACCTACACATCCTACATAGTTATAGTCTTCATCGTAAATAGGGACAACAACTCTTCCGGCCATTGGCTTATTTTTTGCAAAACATGTTCCTATATCAAATGTCTCTAGGGTTTTTTCGCTATATCCTCTACCGATATAATAGTCTGCCGGTATACTTATTGTAGACTGTATTTGTTTTCTAGAAATGTTACTGGTTTGTCTTTCTATTTTTCTTTCAAATATCTCTAGTAGTTTGACTTCTTTTTTTGTGTCTTGCTCTTTTATCTCTAGTTTAGATTCGTCCAGTTTTAAAAATTCAAGACAGAAATTATACACACTATTTAAAGGAAGATCTTTACCTTCATTGTAAGATAGTATACCTCTAACAAATCCAAATATATTGCTTTGGTAATCTTCATGACATTGGTTTGTCCAACATCTCCAGTTTCCCGTAGCTGTATCTCCGTCCGTGAATATACTACAACCCTCTACGCTATCGCCACCATGAACAGGACATGGGAAAGAATATCTGTTAGGATATTCTATTGAGTCGATTTCAAAATGCTCTAAAAGGGCTGGTATGTTTTCCGCAAGCTTGTCACACAGTGTCAATATCTGATTCTGAGTCAATTTCTTCATTTATTTCAAACCCCTCTTCTCTCGCTCTTGCGCTATTATGCAATTCATTTCTAGTTCTTCCCTCTGCTAATTTTCCTATGCTTCCAAACATGTTCATACTAATATAGTCGCCGTCATCTAAGCCGCAACCGTGTCTAGCAACAACAGGAACTAATTTTCTGTTTCCGTTCTCTATTTTATCTTCCGCTATCTCTTCTTCTGATTTCATTTTAAAGATAGAGAAACTCGTACAAAGCCATATAAGCCTGTCTGAGCCTGATACTACGTCCGTAGACTCCTTGGTTATACCGTCTCTATTTAGCTGCACAAAACTCAAGCAAGGCACATCATACTTAACCATAAAGTTATGCAGTTGAGTTATTTGAAAACCAAGCACTTGGTATTCCTGCATAGAACTACTAATACCTTCTGAACCCATCAGCTTCAAATAATCGTAAACAATTAGACAGTCGTTTGTGACGCCAGCCTCGTCGAAACCTACATGTTGATAAATCCACTTTCTCATGAGCGCCAATATATTTTCAAAAGATTGACCAGCAATACTAATATAGTGGTAAGGTATATCTTTAAGTTCTTGAGCAGCCTTTTCTACCTTTTCTTTTTCTAGCGGGTTTTCTGTAAATTTGCCAGTAGAAATCTTGTTAATATCAACGCCACTAAGATTTGCAAGCATTCTATTTAGATGATCTTCTTTACTCATCTCTGTGTCTAGCATTAGTACCGGCACGCCTATTCTAGATACGTTCATAGCTACAGCATCTCCAAACATAGATTTACCCACCTTTGGGCGCGCCGCAATAAGATCAACACACTTTCTTCTTAATCCGCCGCCTATTGCCGCATCGTATCTAGGAAAACCGGTAGGTATTCCTACGTTATCAGACACATTCTCAGAAAGATATTCAATATAGTCATCAATATCTTCACCAATAATTTCGGTCTTTTTGTTTGAAGATTGATATATATCTGCCGTAGCGTCTAATATCGGTGCTTCCACTTTGGAAATGAGATCCATCACATCTTCGTCACCATTAGTAGCATCTAGCTCTTTCTCACAAGCTTTAAGTGTTTTCTTTAAATCTCTTGCGAGTTTAAGTTTAGCTATCTTTACGGCGTGAGACTTTGCATTTTCTTTATGTATAGGAAAGTTAAACAGAGATCGTATAAATGATATCTCTTGCTTATTGTTGATAGACTCATGTACACCCAAGCTATTTGCAGCAGACAGTATAGACGCAAGTTCTACTTTAGAATTTTCTGAAACAGACTTATGGATACAATGAAACAAGAGTTGATTCATATCGTCCGTAAAATGATCCGCATCTACAAAGTCTATTTCTAGATAACAGTCCAGCCCATATTGACAAAGAGCCGCAAGTACGGCTCTTTCTGATGCTAAATCTTCCAGTGTTTTCTTTGTCATACGGACCTTGCCCTCAAGCAACTATCGCAAATAAAGTTTTCTCTTTTATGAGTAGGATGCACTTCTGAGGTTTTATTGCAAGAAGAGCATGTTTGAGAAACTTTTTTAACTGGTGGTCTTTTTCTTTCTGTCAGCGATATTTGTGGCGTGACATTTTGCTCGTCTTTATGTTCTACTCCATCATCTGTAAAAAGGTTCTCTCTTTTCTTAACCTCCACCTGTATAGAGTTTTGTTTGGGTTTCTCTCTTGTCATGGTAAAATCATCTGGCGCTCTTGTTTCTTGTGGGGGCTGAGTCTCTTGCCGCACTTTGTTAACGTCTCGTAATTCGTCTGTCTTTGAAAGCTTGCTTATAAGTTCAGCTTTTTGTTCTTCTGTCATCATTTTCAAAACTTGTTGTACCAAATCTTCGCTCATTGTTTTCTCCTAGCCATATTAGTCAATATTTCTGCCATCTTAATTACTCTATTGTTTTTACCTTCTAGTGTTCTTACTCTAGCTTCTGCATGATTTTTGATCTTTAGTATCTCCGCAGCTAGAGGGTTTTCTCTTACGGCAGAAAAATACTTCTCCTGCCATTTGGAATATTGGCCGCCGTATTGGTTCATTGTGCTACCTATTATAAACCAAATAGAAGATTCTGCCCAGTCTAAAGTGTTTTTTTCTTTAACTCTTTCTGTTTCAATATATTCTGCATAGGCGTAGAGCTTAAAAGCATACATATTGCAAGTTTCCGCGCTCCAAGATTTCATAGTATTAAAGTCAGAATTTAGAGCTATAGAAGCTTCCTCTGGGGGTTGTACCTCTGCTAAATATTTAGAACTTTTCCAATCTTCAATAGATTGTAGAAATTCATTCAATCTTGTTTCGCCACTCATCTATATCCTCGTTGTAATTCAATTGTACTATCCTTATGTCGTTTATATTACACCACTCTATCTTATTTTTATCTCTAGCTTGCGCTCTAAAAAATGATAACTTATCTTTAAAGTGAAAACTATTGAACTTAAAATGCTGCTGCCCATGAACTTCTACGACTAAGGTTCTGTTGGGTATGTAAAAGTCTGCTCTTAAAGATTTATTTTTTACAGTTCTGGTTCCCGGTAGGCTGACCTCCTCTAGTATTCTATCATGAGGAAAGCAAGAGTCAAGAACTTTCTTTGCTTTTTGGTGAAGCTTTGATCTCTTGCCTCCCCCAGATTTAGGGTTCCAGCTATACTCTCGGTCATCTAGCCCGATTACTTTCAAGCCAAAGCCTCTTTAATCATCGTCTCTAGAGCCTTTACAAGTTTAGTATTTCTGTTTAGAAAACTATAAACCTTGTCTTGTCCCTGAAACTTAAAAGCCTTAGTAAGTTTTTCAGGATCTTCTACGTCTAAATCTGGATCAATTTCTTTAGCAAGTTCTTTGTTCATTTCTAAGAATGGGCAAGAAAACCAAGCCCCGGATCTGTCAATAAGTCCTAAGTCTAGCGACAACTGAAGAACCTCCTGAGTTGAATCTATACCATGACCGTACCTAATGTAACTTTGAACCTGTCCTCCCGGCGGCCCCATAGAAGAACAAATAATTTTCCAGTTGACAACTTGACCAATTCTATTTTTGCTAGCGTCTTCCCAAGGCTTTATTGCTGGCGTCTTTTCTCCGCCGCCAGCAATCTCCATTCTTGTATCTGCTTGATATTGAATTTTATTACCGCCATCAGAAAGTTTTGCTTTGCCAAACCCTCCCGTGTTTGCAATATAATGCGTTATAGCGATAACAAGACCCCTCTGCCTTGGTAGGAGTTGTCCAATCTTTTTTGTAAAGATAGAAAGAATCTTTGGTAGTCCTGCTCGCCCCGGACTAAAATCTCCATCTAATTCTTTAGCGGGAATAAGAGAAGATATGGAGTCGATAATAAGAACCGCTCCTTGATAGTCTGGGTGGCTCATCATCTTATAGGCCATTTCTAAAAATTCTTCTGCTGGCAAAGGTTTGTCTTCTGGAGCAATAACCTCTATTTTTTCAGGATCAAAATCATTTACCTGAAAATTCATATCTTTAAGACGGCCCTCTGCGTCTAAATAGATAACGGGCCTACCTTCTTTTTGGCAGTTGGTTGCAATCTGCATAGCGGTTGTTGTTTTACCGCTCTTGGGGTCGCCCGTAAGAGTAACCCAACACCCTTCTCTAACCCCACCGCCCAGCGCGATATCAATAGCGGGACTAATAGATATAACTTTGTAATCGCTCTTTTCTTTCAGTACCTCTGTACCAGTTTTAATTATATTGCCATATTCCTTGATTTGGCTCTTTAAGTATTCAGGTGTCTTTTTTCTTGCCATCATCGCTCCTAAGTTTTGACATTAACGTTTTCTTCTTGTTTCTTTTTCTAGGTTTATACTCTTTGTCTTCCGCTATCTCAATAATTTTTTTAGGTTTACTTTCTTCTATTTTAAGTTCTTCTTGACGTTTTGCAACACCTTCTTCAACAAACTTAGTAATTAAGACAAACTTTTTAGATTGGTGTAAAAAACCCAAGGAGTAAACATTTCTACCGCTTGGGCCATTTAGATAAGAAACTAAAGATTTCTCTCCATATTTCTTAATTAGCTTAGATGCTAATCTTATTTGAGTTTCATACTCTTCCTTCTGTGATTTGTTCCAGAATTTAAATTCAAGACTACCTTTGTTGTCTCTCTCTCTTTTCCTAATACAAACCAATTCCGCGCAATACTGGGCAGCATTACACGGCTGCCTCGTTGATATACTTCTGTATTTCTTGGTGTTTGATTTTTTCGGAGTCATTTTTAAATATCATATATTTTATATTGTCTTCTGTGACAGATCTAACAGACTTAGCTTTTTCAAATTGGTTGTAAGGCCAAGTATATTTTGCGACATCTATTCCAGAGCAATCATCTCTTAGTAAACACACTGTCAAGGTTTGAAAAGAGGTAGAATGACTGCCGTCCATAGCCTGATCTTTTGCTATTCCTCTCATGACCGCTAGGCCGTCTAAGCCATCAGGATTTTCAAAGAAAACCTTAGCAGGAGCGCCAAACATATGAAGTTCTATTTTGGTAGGAATAACATCGTTATCTTTGCAGTAATCTGATAATCTTGTCCAAGGATTTGATAGATTTGGCCTATCGTAATCGCCATAAACTCGTTCACCATTAGAAAGTGTTACAATCCAACTAATCATGAGATCCTCCATGATAAGTCTTCTCATGTAGCCATCTCTTTTTGTGCAAATCATATTAGTCCTCCTTAATCTTGTGAATTATGCCTCTATATTTTTCAGGTGGAGATGTCTTTTTTCTAGACTCGTCTGCCGCCATAGAAGCAGCTTCTGTCATAATGGTGGCGACTTTATTAGAGTCTCTAACATATAGACTAGAAGAGTCTAAAACTTGCTCATCTTTAATTTTAATAGTCTTTAGGTGTTTTGAAATTGAAACCTCTGATCTATCAAGATCCTTGGCTAAATCGCTTAACTCTGACCCTGCATTGTTTTCAATATAGTATTTTTCAGCTTTTGAAAGCGGACCTTTTTTCATTTTATTTCTCCATTATTAATCTTCTGGCTCTTGTGAAATACAAAGTATTTTTAGTTTTCAAATACTTCATATAAAAATCAAAACACTCTTTTGAAACCTTCTTAAACTTTCTCGTTTTGGAAGATGATCTTGTAAATCTATCGTTATACGCATCAATAATTTCTGCTCTATCATAAAGGATATAATACGACTGACTTTTTCCTACGTCTGAAAGCATCGCAAATGAATTCTTTTCTTCTGTTTCTGAGCCTTTAGATCCGTAGAATTTCTTTTTAGTAACTTGTGGGTCTGGTAAATTTAAATCAGACACGTCTTCGTTTTCCCATCTAGCCATTTAATTTCTCCAGTTTTTCTTTTAGTATCCTGATACAGTCTGCTTCCGACGCTCCAGAAATACATATTTGTGCTTTGTTAGATATTCCGTATCGTGATAATAAACGATTACCAATTACTTGATTATCAAGACTTCCATCATCATACATCTTTCTAATGTCTATTTTCATAGTAATGGTAGCGTGATGGGGGCAACTTTTTCTATCTACCTTATTGTCAGATATTTCAAATTCGTTCATCAATCACCCTCTTTTATCCACTTAATTTTTTGCTTTGGGGTCATACCGTTTATCTTTTTGTTTACATTTCTTCTCTGTTGCGCTTCACTATTGTTTTGCGCATTATCTTTTGCAGACTTTTCTTGCTTCTCGTAATGCCCCATATTTTTAGTATTCTTGTCTGCTAGTTGACCTATAGTGTTTACTTCGCCCCTTACTGATATAGACGGGGCGTTTATAAAAACTTTTCTCAATGTTTTCTTATTGCAAGATGGGCATTCATGTATAGACGGGGCATCGTGAGATTGTCTAATTTCGTCGTAGTACTTACACTCTTTACATTCAAAGTCGTAAAGTGGCATTTTTTTCTCCTTATAATAGATGGACTCTATATTTTAGGAGAATGCCTCAAGTATTACACGCTAATTTTCCATAGCATTTAATATTCTACCAAGAATACCATTCCTCTGAATATCTTGAGTTGTAAGAGTAGAAATACCAACACCCTCTACATTTTCAAGTTTTTCTATACAGTCCCAAAGACCGCTTCTAGATAGGTCGCACTGCCTAGTATCTCCATTTATCAATACTTTACTACCTTGTCCCATCCTTGTAATAAACATTTTTATTTGTTCAAAGGTACAGTTTTGAGCTTCGTCTAGTATCATGTATGTATTATGAAACGTAGAACCTCTCATAACTTCTAATGGCTGGTATTTTATTCTGCCTTCGTTGTAATACATACCATAATACGCTCGACCTAAAAAATGCCTAAAGTTTTCTTGCATAGGCAAAAGGTATGGGGCTATTTTTTCTAACAAGTCTCCGGGTAGACTTCCTATTTCTTTTCCAGTACAAACTAGCGGACGAGATATTAATACCTGATCTATTTCCCCCCTGTGTAAATGATCTGAAGCGATTCCCGCTGCTATATATGATTTACCTGATCCAGATGGGCCGCTACAAAATATAACATCGTTTTCTACAATAGACCTTATGTAATCTTTTTGGTTCTCCGTTTTTGCTTCTACTGTTTTTACTTTTTGTGGTGCGCTGCTCTGTTTTTTGGTTTTTCTTTTCATTTAAACACTATTAACTAGAAAGGTTTTGCGTTAATTAAGTCCCTTACTTGAGTATCCTTGACCAATACCATATCGCTATGGTCATTTTGATAAGTAATTGTTGTTTCTACATTTCCGCCTCCTGTATCACCTCCGGTGTTAGCAATACTAGTAACATAATTATTATTCCCAAGATCTATTACATGATATTTATTTGCATTTGCGGCTGGATCAAATGTAGCAAAAACGAGTCGTATAGGTCTATCCGTTCTATTGTATACGTCTGACGGGGGTTTTTGAGAACCGTATCTTGGGGGATTAGGATTGTTAGGATCAAGACCGTCCCTATAAGGACCACCTCCGTAACTTAGGCCCGTTGTCGGGTCCATTACCCCAGAAGCTCCAAATGGTACATCTGTATTTCTTACAAACGTAGGATTAGCTGGGTTGTCTGGAGAGCCATTAAACACAAAATCTCCGTATTCTAATGCGCGTCTAGCAACGCCTGTAAAAGAACATGAGACTTGCAGTGGTAAATTCATATAGGAGAATAGGTTTTGTTCATACTCTTTGTTTTCTTCAGAACCTCTCCAAAATCCTATATCTGGTATTTGAGAATAGTCAATAGACAAACTAAGACTTATATTATTAATTCCAAGTATTTTTAAAGGTCTTATGGTTCCGTCATCACCATCGTATACAGATTCAGCGTTACCTAGTTCAAACATACTAATGACTTCTTGGGGAAGTCTTGATTTCCTATCTACGGGTTGTTTTAGTACATCTAAATGCTGCCTTTTTAACACTTCACCCGCTTGTGGTAAGTCGCCGTCTATACCATAAGCGCTAAGGGTAGATAAATCTTTATTAAATCTAAACTGTTTTGTGAAAAGAGTTATAGATTCAGTTACTCCATCTACACCTATATTGTATTCTATGTTTGATAGTAAACAACTTTTATATGTTACAGATATGACTTTATTTCTATCTGGATCTATGCTTGCCGGATCTTCATCGTTTCCAGAACCTATATAACTAAACTTGTCAGGAGCATACAATATAGTAATATCATAGTTTCTTAAAGATTTACCATCGCTGTCGGCAAAACCTTTGTCATGCAGATTATTTTTGTACAGCAAGTGGCTTTTTTCGTAATCTGTATAATCAGATGGATCTACGAAGTAGAAGAAGTCGCTGTCTTTATCTATTCTTCTTTCTATGGTTATTTCAAAATTCTGTTGACCGTAATAGTGAAACTGTCTTTGCGCCCTACCGATATCTAAAAGAGACTGTGAAGGCATGTCTCCGTTGATACCTATCGACTGGACCCCTGTTAAAAATACACCATCTGTAGCATCAGATTCTGCGGCTGCATTTCTTTTTGTTGTCAATACAGCTTGACAAGCATAGAATATTCTGCCGTTAGGATCGTTAAATGGTAGGGTTGTCATTATACACCTGTGCTTCCAAAGCCGGACTCGTTCCGATCTGTATTGTTAAGGTCAGACACTTCTACAAGTTCAAAGTCTTCTACTTTTTGTAGTACAAGTTGGGCGATTCTGTCACCCTTTTCTATACTGTAATCAGTATATTGAGAGTTATAAAGTATAACACCTATATCACCACGATATCCGCTATCAATAACGCCAGCGAAAACATCTATACCATACTTATAAGCCATGCCTGATCGCGGCCAAATCAATCCCACATACCCTTTTGGAATCTGCATTGCGATTCCTGTCTTGATTAGTTTGTGAGTATGTTTTTCTAATATAGCTCCGTGAGAAGCGTATAAATCAAATCCTGCATCGGATTCATTTGCTTTATTGGGGGTGGTCGCGTTTTCGTTTAGCTTTACAAATTGTAGAGGATGCCCATTCCAAGGTTTTATATATTTAGGAAAGCAGGTTCTCTTTTGATGTTCTTGCAGTTGTTTTTCTCTAGCTAATTCGTCTGGGTGAATATTCATATTTTCTCCTAAGTTCTTATTAGTCCTTTTACTTCTTTAATTGGTTGATAGCCTATTGCCGATTTTTTACGTCTAAATGGTGCAAGTAGATCTTCTGATAATGTTTTAATTTCTGAAGCGCTTAACACTCTTTTATACAGTAACACTGGTCCATATAAATATGGGTTAGCCCAATTATGTTGACCCGGCTGTGCGTCACTATACCTAAAAATTTTAGCGTCCCATCCCGCCTGCGTTTGACTACCGCTGTACGCAGTTTCTCCCGCTAGATTTCCATCTACATAAAGCTTTAAAGTATCACCATCTTTAAACGACGAAGCAAGTGTGTATGATTTGTCGCTTTGGGTTGATGATGAGTTCACAGTCGCATATCCGCTACTTCCCCATTTATTGCACGACGCTATAAATCCCGAGCCGCCCACAGACGATATTTCAACTATCCAATTTCTTGAATTCCACACCTGATGGGAACGGAAATGTGAATATACTCCGATAGGATCTATAGATCCAATAACCGTTCCTTCGGTGTTTACATAGCCATCAGGAAGTAGGACATATTGGTCAGCATCATTTTGTATCATACCCTTTTGCGACCACTCTATATCATTTTTCAAGTCTCCTTCGTCATTTTTAACGGCTAAATTTTTAATTTTTAAGCCACTACCTATGCCGAGGTTTGGAACCCACGCTCCGGTCAGACCATCCCATAGGTGAGGATTTTCACTTTCGTCCGCGTTTTTCGCATAGCCCGCCTTATAGCTTGGCTCTTCGTTGTGTTTAACCTTTATAGAAATGGGGGTTGTTGGTTTTGATGCAGATCTTATTCTCTCTAGCAGTGTCACACGATTTGACAATAGTCTAGTCACGCGACTTTTGAGAGTTAGAGGTTTGTAGTATGGACCTCCTTGAACACCGCGAGAAGATGCTAGGTGCGCGATTTCTGCTTGAGTGATGGCACGCTCGTATATGCGAATGTCGTCTTGCTTGCCCTTAAAGTTGAAAATTCCGTGATTGGGGTTTCCAACGTAATCTCCGATCTCTGCATATGGCGACCCAGTTTCATTGGACGTTGTTGCAGGGTATGAAAATGTTGTGTCCGGCGTCTGTAGAACACCATTCACATATAGATTGAGTCTGTCTGTTGCCGTTGGGTTTGTTCCATCGAATACAACACAATAGTGCTTCCAATTTTGGTAGTAGACTGGAGTGTAAGCCGCCTGTCCGTCTGCTCCGTTGTTTAACTGGAAGCCAAGCCAGCTTCTCTCGTAGTTGAAGAAAAGAATGTCATCATTGCCGGACCCACCTTTTCTCCAAGAGAAGAACGAACTGTGCGTGATTGCAGCGTTATCTGACTCATCATATATCCATGCAGACCAAGTCAGTTGGCTGAGGCCACCAAGATCGAAACCATTAATTGTGATCGTATTGGTTCCGACTGTGTCTGGAAAGTTGTATGCAAGAGTGCCGCCATTGCTCGTGTCTGCAACGGTTGTAACAGAATTACCGATGACCCCATTATTGCTATTGCCACTAAGATCCTTAGCACTGTTATTAAGCGTGGGGCAAAGCCAAAGCCTTTCTCCGCCAAGTCCCGTAAACATTAATATTAATCCTGAATCTGAGTAACTAGAGGGGTCATTCTTACTGCCATTTCCACTGCGTCAGAATGAAAAGCATCTGCTGCGGAATTGTTTACCACAACAAGTGTACCATATCTAGCTCTTGGTGTCAAGGTGCTGATGCTAGTGTCAATTTGTACGGTTGTAGTTGCTTGTACCGTAGCAATCATAGAGCCGAGATAATGAAGTTGCTTGAGCGAATCTGCCAAGTTGCTACTATATCCGGTATAAGCTGAATCTGACCCGCTAACACCACCAGAGTTGTTGGTCGCGGCAGTACCGCTATTGCTCCAAGAAATATAAAAATCTACAGTTTCGCCAGCAGCGGGCGCGGTTGCCCACTCTATAGAAGAACCAAGCACATATTCTAAGTCCATATTCGCCGTAAAATCTATCTTGGCGCTTTGACGAGCAGCACCAGCAGCCAAGCTGGTTAAGTCTATTTGGTTTGTTCTCGCGCCCATACCTTGATTATCGACATAATCTGTTGAGTCGGCCACAACAATTGGTGTGCCTATAGTAATTTTTGCACTATCTGGTAAAGCCATTATTAATCTCCTTTATAGTCTAGCTTGAATAACATCGCCAGCGCGGACAACACCTACGCCAAGTTCTTCACCCCTGCTGATAGCAACCGTTGCTAGCGATTCAAGGCTCGTTTTATCTTCTGCCGCAAGTACATCATAAGAAACAAGGGCGTCAAGCAATGTGACGCGATCCGCAAGATTAAGATCTAACGCAGTATCGCTCCTAGTAATCATAAGATACGCAGCTTGGGCAACTGACTTAATTGTATCATCTACGCCTGATTCTGCGGCGGTTTTAATTTTTTGCAACCTAGCATTACTAGCGGACCAAGCCAGAAGTTCCGCAGAACCTATGGGTTGTAGTTTGCTTCTAACCTCTTGATTGAGAGACAAAGCGGCGGCGCTGTCGTTCATTTCGTTGTAGCCTAGACCCAATGGGTCTGTTTCTAATTCTACTTTAATTACCTGTATTCTCATTATAACTCCTTAAAGTATATCGCACTTTCCACCAGCGCAGGCAAGTTCCTGTTCTGGTTTCACATTGTTTGTTTCTTCTATAACATTTGTAAAATCAACATCTTTATACTCTCTGTTCATATCAACCCACTCCTTCCAATTATACACATCTTTCATGCAATATGTTAATTGTCTTAGATCTCCATTAAAGTATTTAGTTGCAAATTTTTTACATCTGTCAGCCCACTCCTTTTTACCGTTGCCCTTAATCTTTTCTCCAACTCCAAGAAGACTGTCACAAGCCGTCCATAGGTTATCTTCCCAAAGAGTTAGGGCGACTTCAATAAGACCGCTTACAAACAGCGAGGCATCGCCGTAGTGAGCAACCTGTTCGCTTGGTAGATATACTGTAGTAAAGGGCGCTTGAGGATAATCTTTATCTCCAGAAATTGGAAGCAGCGAAATACCACAGAAGTATTTTCTGTTCTTGTAAATATATTTTTCTACTTCTTCCCATTCTTCTGGTTTAACATTGATAGTATTACTGACATTATGATTAAGCCAAGGTTGGGTACACAACTCTTGGTTAGTACCGTTCAATACCCAGTTCTTCTGTGTAGACTTTACGTAATCCAACAATTGGATGGCATCTACTTTATTTTTAGTTTTACTTCCGTCTGGAACTTCTACGCAGAAACCAACAACATCATCGCTATCATTATTACTCCATACGCTTTCTTCGCAAGCTCTAGGATTTACTTCTTTAAAGTAATTGTAGATAGGTTCCATCTTATTAGCTTGGACGCGACGAATATACCTCTTGGCGTGATGAGGGTGAATTCCGCTGGATGTGCCAAGGATACAGCTTGAAGTTCCTTCTGGTTTGATACAGGTGGTTCTTGCCGCTTGGTTGATACCAATAAGGTCAGCAATCTTTTTGTTTGTTTTTCTGACGATAGTAGCTCCGCGCTTTTGGGCAGTGGCATCTAAACAAATGTTATGCTGCTCCATAATGCCGGTCATACTCACGCCCAGTAATGCTTCTCTTGATATAATTCTTTCGGACGCGCCACCAAGGTATTCAAATTCTGAAAACCCTGCCTGTAACGTTCCAATGATAGTAGCAGCACGGCAAGCGTCAAAGAAGTCTTGTTCTGTTTTGATTTTCGCGCAGTTAATTGTACTAAGATTACACGCCTGCCATCCTGACTCTTTTGTTTTTTCACACACGGGCCACATGCCAATCTCAACGCAGGGGTTTACGAGTAGTTCTGTGCTATCAGACCAAACAAATCCCGGTTCACCAAACTCTTTCACAGACTTCATTAACTCTGCGAATTGCTCCTTGCTTGTTTCATCTCTGAGTAAAAGCGCTGAATTGTTGGATCTTCCTCTTTGTGGATTGTCGATAAACCAAGTTCCTGTCTTGGCTGTCGCCATCTCAGTATCATCAGGACTAAAGACGCAAATGGTAGCACTACGGCGAACGCCACCACTAATAACAGCGTCAGCGGTGTGCATAACAATATCGTAAGCTTGGATGGGTGAGAGTTTTGTTTGTCCATCTTTTAGTGCCTTGTCTAAAATCTTCCTAATGTTTGTAAGTGCTTTTTTAAGTGGTTCTGGTCCGGGCGCTTTGCCTCCACTAGATTTAAGATATGATCCAGCAGGACGGATTTCACTATAGTCAAAGTTTACATTCTTGCCAGAATATTCTACAAACAACTCTTCATCAACAAATTGATCAAAATAACTTGATACGAGGACTCCCACAGCATCACTCCACCCCTCAATCGTGTCAGGTATGACATATTTTTTACTTCCTTCTTTTTTAGGTAGAAGTTCTGGTAATTTATCTATGTGGTGTTTTTGTACACTAAACCCTGTACCACAACCACAAAGTAGAAGATACATACACTCTTGAAAGAATCTTGTTCTGTCGCAAAATGAGACAATACAATTATACATACGCGCATTGTGTTTAAAGATTGGCGATCCGCCAAATTGTAGAGCGCGCTGACTACCAAGAACTTTCTTCTTGCGCATTTGTTCGTATGCCCATTCTACTTCGGGCAATACTTCTGGCTTGTCTGCGTATTTCTCAAGCATCATTTGCTTGACTCTATCTACAGCTTCGTTCCAAGTCTCTCTTCTTTTCTTTTCCGGTATCCATCGTGCGTACTTGCTGACAAAAGTATAATCCATAAGGGACTTCAAAGACATTAATTTTCCTCGTATGTTAAATGTTTGATATGTATTTTATTATAGTTTCAAATCTGGAAAAAATCAAGGTTAAAATCAACCTACACCCAATAAAGTTCTGTGAACGTGTGTGCCGCCACCAACCGTAAACCCGCGAGTAGACGCTAAGAGTGTAATTTCTGACTGGGTTAGGACACGCTGGAAGAACCTTATGTCATCCTGCTTGCCATTATAGAGACCCTCGGGGATCGCAGAGTATGCACCCAGCACCAGAGGTTCAGCCAAAGGAGCCATCGCCGACTGGGTGCCAGTCGCTTCTGAAACTCCATTTATAAACAACTCCATCTCACCAGAGACACTGTCCCATGTAGCAGTGACATGATACCATGTGCCAACAGAGACAGTGGTTGTTGAGTAGATTTGCACGTTTCCACCAGCACTCGCACCGTTGGACGCTACCAAGAACGCCACGTCGGTATAATCTCGCCTGATGTAGAAACTACGCTCCCCAGCCTGCCAGTGATAACTGCCAGCGAATGAGCCAGCTCCGCTGGTTGTGTCTGTGTTGAACCAGCAAGACATTGAGAACGATGTGTTTGATATTACACTTGTTCCACAGTCAATGTAATCATCTACCCCATCAAAGTTATACGCACGACTACCCCCGTAAGTGGGGTCGGAATCGACAACCGTGGAAGTTCCGTTTACATAAGTGCCATTGTTCCCGTTTCCAGATAAATCATTCGGACTGTCATCCAAAGATGGACACAGCCACATCACTTCATCACCTAATCCAACTGGCATTATCCTACTCCTAATAAAGTTCTGTGAACGTGCGTACCACCCGGTTCTCCCAATACTCCGCGAGCAGAAGCAAGGTGTTCTATTTCCGATTGTGATATGGCATGATCATAAGCTCTAAAGTCGTCTATTTTGCCATTGAAGTAGGTAAACCCTCGTCCAAAAGTTACAGGATTTCCATATTTAAAAGTTGTTACTCCGGGATTTGTTGCTTGGGTGGTTATTAAAATTCCGTTTACATAGGTGTACGCAGTCGTATCGTCCCAAACAAATGCCCAGTGTTGCCATCCAGCAGCTATGGCATCGGCAAGTGTTTGGATAATTGGGCCTGCGATACTTCCAAACCCACCAGAATCTAACGTACCTTGTATTCCACAGAAGTATTGTCTTGGATTTGAATGTTGACCATTTAATCTTACATAAACACTAGCAGTACCCCCGCTCACTCCTGTTGTTTCATAGAAGGGGCCGCTGCTATAATCGCTAGCGCCATGATTGTTATAAGACCACATAGACCAAGAAAGTCTTCTTAATCCAGCACCCCAAATCGTGGTGGTAGTTATAGTATCGTCTGAGCCATCAAACTGATATGCTTTAGACCCACCTTCGCTAGAATCGTTGACTAGGGCCGCTCCATTATTTAATGTTAGCGTTCTAGCGCTAGGAGATAAGTCTACGGGATTTGACTCTAGGCTTGGACACATCCAAAATATTTCATCACCTAAACCTGTTGGCATAACTATTCCTTATCTATAACTACTGATATATTCTTAGTCTTTATGCTTATTATAGTCCTGTTATCAAATTTCTGTACATCAATATTATCAATAACAGATTTTACTTTGTCTACCATTTCTTGGGTAACTCCAAATTCTTCCATTATTTCTCTGATGATTACAGACTTTATGCTCATCTAATATCCTCAATTTTATCTATCAAAGTATCAAACTTATTTGATATAGAGTTACCTATAGAGTTAAGATTGCTGGCGTTATTGTTGATAGCTATTTTACACTCTACCACATTTTTTTCAAGACCATCTATCTTGTTTTCTATTTTACTTTCCATCCCAACTACTTTTTCTTCTATGGATGCCATTCTTCTGTTTAGGGAATCGTTCACCTTTTCCTCCAGAATTATAATTTGTTTTCCGTGACTTAATATAGTGTACATGACCCAAGCCATAACTGGAACTAAAAACATTCCTATAACTTCTGCTATATCTCTTGTCAAACTCCATGCTTCGCTCATGATAGTTTCCTCTATGTATATAAAAAGAGGGGCGAGACACACCCCGCCCCTCGGTTAAAACCAACCTTAACTATTTTCTACATACCAGTAATTGGTTTGTAGTCGAAGAAGTCACCGCCAGAAGCAACAGTAAGAGTAACGAAGTCAACCTTCATTACAAGCTCACCCGGAACAGCGCGGCTAGGCTCTGCTGCGCTGTCAGCAGCCATATTAGTAGCATTACCGTCAGCGATATCATACATAAAACCCCCAGTCAAGGTCGAAGGAACAGCAGCAGCCGTTCCAGCAGCGTTAAGCCACAATCTTCTTGAGGTGAGTTTATTTCCGTTGTTTAGATAACCAACGCGCGAGAAACGATTTTTTCTCATAAGGCTGGTTGTATCTGCACCAAAGTCATGTCTAAACTTAGCAATCGGAGGAGTAGAATCAATAGCTCGCGAAGGTATAAGCATAGTGGTACTAGCAACCCCGGACAAAGTGCTGCTAATTGTACGAATAACATATTGACCGGCAACAGAATAAGCGAAAGTACCACCAGAAAGAACCTTCTGATTAGCAACCAATCCATTAGCTCTTTCGGAAGGTAGAGTGGCGGTAAAAGGAGCGCCATTATCCAGAAGAGACAAAGATTTAGTAATTACTGCACCTGTGGTAGTATTACCTAGAACAGTACCACCTTCTTTTTGGGCGACATACGCTCCGCCAGTCGTGTTTTTAAGATAGTCAGCTTGTGTAGAAACAGGCATTAAACATTCTCCGTGTTATAAATATTTATATTTTCCATGTATCCTACACTATTAGTCCGAGTCCAAGTTTATATACACAAATCATATTTGAATCTTGTTTTTTTCTCTACATATTTTTACTGCTTTTAAGAGTTTTCTTCTGGCGGTTTCTCTGCTATAACCATTAGCGCTTCCTATTTCTTTCATGGTCATGTTTTCCATAAATCTTTGCTTTATGATATATGAAATGTCTTGCGGCAATCCTTCTAAAATATCATAACAATTCATATCCGACTGAGTTTTTAAGCATGGTGTATTATCTTCTACGTAATCACTAGAATACTCTCTTTTTTTCTTCTTGACTCTACTTCTGAAAGCGAAAGAAAGCTGTTGATAGAGATATGAAGTAAACTTAGATCCTCTAGTAGAATCATATTTTTTTATACAACTCCATAAAATATCCATTTTTATAGAGTCAATTTCATCATGATCAATATTATTTTTGTAGGGAAATGAAACCTTGTTCATAATATTAAGAATATTCTTGTCCTTCAAGTAGTTTTCAATATCTTTATCCATCTTGGCTCCTAAGTATGATGCCACCAATCTTGTTCTTACGTTCAATCAAATTATTTAGACCATCTAAATACAATCTGTCCATGCAGTCAGAAACTATATATTCAACCTTTCCCTCCGGGGAAACTAAAATAGACCAAAATTTATTATTTTTAAGTTGATCCTTTACCAAGTCTACGGTTTCTTGAGTTTCTTCATCTGATAGTACTTCGCTTTCTGTATAAATACAAAGATTTTCCTCTATAGACTTTCTAACATCAGATATATCAAATAGTTTTGCGACACCTATGAAAAAAGAATATTTTCCCAGTATTTTTAAAGCTTCAATACCTTCTACTTCTTTGTTTAAAATTTTAGAAATGTTATTTGTTACTGGAAAATTAGTATATCCGATCCAGCAGTCCCATCTATCAGAAGGTTTTAGCATTGATTCTTCTGGATATGGGCCTATAGGAGTATATAACACTCTTTGTTGTTCTAAAATAAAGCCGGGATCTATTGGGAATTGGGATAACTGATCTACTTCATACTCCTCTTCTTCCATTTGTTGCATAGGTTCTATGGAAGAAATAATATCAACTTTAGCGTTCCAGCTTTCCCAAGCTATTTTTTTGTGACCTGACATAATAGCCTCGTAGGATTAAAAGGTAGTTGCATCTATCGGGTTGACCACTACGCTATCCTCTGACAACTCCTCTACAGACCGCTTTAGCGACTTTAAGTTGTTGTACAGATTAGATATCTTTTCGTAGTCTTTTTCTCTATCTTCTAATACGCATTGCGACTTCAAATTATCCATAATTTCTTCTATCAATTCACCTTCTGAAAGGCGATATAACATAGCGCCTATGGATGTTATGGCGTCATCCGAATTTTCCCAGTCACATGTAAAATATATGTTGCCATCTTCTTCTGTGTAAACTAAAAGCTGGCATATAGGATTACCATCCGACAGGTGATTTTCCTCGTTTGAAAATTGCTCTTTCATAATTTGACTTTAATTCAATTCCTATGTCTGAAAGTTCTGACAGGGTGTAAAAAGATCCGGTTTTTTCTGCTTCGTTTATTTGAGGAAGACGCGCTAGGTATATTACCTCACATTCCTGATTATTCAAGACCTCAAAACTGAAAAGATCTTTTTTAATCCAATCAAAATCAATATTTAAATGATGTTCTGAGATTTCTTTAAGTGTATCATACTCATTTTTTGTAGATATATATTTACTGGGAAACAAATATTCGTCACTAAGATAAACTTTTAAGTGTGAATCGTTTGTTACACTTATGTTATTGTCTTTTTTTAATATTATAAATGTTATCTTTACTTTCATTGAGACAGGTTCCAAGCGAGTCCAGAAAACACTTGGCTAATTTGCTGCTTTTCTGACTGCGTTAATTCATGATTTTCGACTCCTGTAATTTCTGATATTAAAGATATAACGCCCGAACCGTATCCATCGTACTTACCCTTTAGGGAATCTTTAAATAGTATTTTTCCAGACTCGGTATAAATGTCGTTTACCTGCTGAACATCAGTGTCATATTGTAAAATCCTTTCTGAAAACACTTTATTAAAAACGCAAAGCTCAAGCCTATCCTTAGTATCGGTAACTTTTTCTGCAACCTTTAGTGTTTTATCTTTTATTTCCTGCGTAGGTTCTTCTATGGTTATAGCGGGTTTAGGATTGTCTGGGACCAAATCAGGAATCCATTCCTGAATTTGAGGCAAAAATAAACCAACAAGAACAACAAGCAAACCTAAAGCAGTTCTAATCGTTGAGGATTTCAATTTCATCCTCCTTTTGTAAACAATTTTTATCTCTTTCTACAAGCAAAGGAAACGCCTCATCAAGCTTTTTACAAGCGTCCATAAGACACAAATCTTTACATGAATTGTAAAGAGCCTCCCACTGGACAACCGTAGAAGATAGTTTTGCCTTCTTGGCAGAACTATTTAGAGAAGGAATAGACAACCCTTTAAACATATCCAGCAAAGCTGGGACTGCTATAAGGATACCTATACCAATAAAAATTAACTGTACTGTACTAAGTTCACCCATTTTACATTCCTATTATTTAGTTTCTCTGACCGTATCACCAATAACCCAAGCTGCAACAATGGTAACGATACCAAGTAGCTGCTCCTGATTCAATTCCACTCCAAAAAGATCAGAAGCAACAACAGCGGCAAGACCAATTGCCGAAACCCAGAACCTACGAGACTTACCCAAAGACTTCAATTTATCCATAACATACTCCAAATTAAAATTTTTAAAAACCCCCTCTAGCGAAGGGCGTAAACACTACTTCTTATTATACATATTTCCTATGGTTTCCGCAGACTGAAAACCCACTTTATGAGAATCATACTTTCCATTTACAAGCAAAACAAACTCTGGAACTGATCTTGTTTTCTTACTAAACATAAGCTGCTTGTTTGATGGCTTGTCAATATCTACAATCCTTATCATCGCGTCTGCTTTTTCTGATATTTTCCATTTAGGATTAGTTTTAAATTTTGCTAACTCTGTTTTTTTCCATTGCTGACACGGGCCACACCAGCTTGCTGTAAAAAATAAAACCTGTTTTACTCTTGGTTTTACTTTTACCTCATCCGCAAGAACCATAGCAGGGGTCTTCGGTAGTTTTTTTTTTGATTTTCTAAAATTGTCGCAGGACAATGTGTTCCCATCTCTATTACCTCGACCTCGTTTATCTTGGTCTCTTTTGCTTTATCTACCACAGGAGGAGGACTAGAGACGGAGTGATACGGACAATTTGTTGTATGACCATCGCCTTGAATTATTTTCCCAGTACCTTTACAAATGCACTTATTGACATCTGGATCTGGACCAAGAGGTTTGTCGTCGTCGTCAGGGACAACATTAAAAACCTTAGCCTGAGCCATGTCAAATGCCTCGCTCGTCCTATCAATTATAGGTTGTATATCGCTCGTTGTCAACGACTCTGCTGGTTTACTTTGAAAAAAAATAAAACCAGCTATAAATATAGCACCCACTACCGCTCTTTGTTGTGTGTTCATCAGAATACCTCGCTGATTGACCAATCTATTTTTCTGGCAGGGAATCCATCTACATCGCTAAATACCCAGCCGCCACCGCCCGATAACATACCTCTAGCGTCCTTTTCCCTGATCCAAAAACTGCCTTCCGGTTGTCCCAATACCCTTGGTCCACTGTTCCATTTGCCCCAGCTATTTTGAACTAAAAACAAAGTCTCTTTCAATCTTTTGTGTGTATCATCACAAGCGATCCAAGACATAGCATGATTCCAACCGCTAGATCTCTTGGCGAGACCATTACTATCCCTTCTAGAAGAAAAACCGTACCCAGAACATACAGAAAGAGCATAGCCATTAGCCAACGCATCTCTAGCTTCCTCCACTGTTCTAATGTTAGATATAGTTTTCACTTGGTGCTTTTGCGCCTCTGTTTTATACACATTATTTGGTATTTTTTTTCTTGCACCTAAACTAGAATTATATTTAGATAAATCTACATCTCCATAGTTCTTTCTTACTAGTATTCCACCATTTTGATGAACATATCTAGCAGCACCAGAGCAAGTCATACCTTGCCCTGAATGACTTCTCGATTGATATATAGCCTCCGTTGCACCGCGAGCAACAAAGTCCTCTCTGTCTCCGTTTTTAATTTCTACTGCGCGAGTAATATCTACAGCATTTCTAGTCGAATGAGAAACGCAATCTCCGGTAGTTTGTTTTTCAGAAGGGCCAAAGCCGGGATCAAACTCTAATAATGCTTTAAAAGGTAGACTTAACTCCCCCTTTCCAGAACCATATAGACTATGGGCAGCCGCCCCAAAAACAGGAGTAGCAAGCTCCCCCAAGAGAGCAGCGGTGTCTTCTGGATCGCAGACACTACCTACAAATCCGTCCTTGTAAAGATTTAGTATTTGTCTAGGTGTAAGGTCTACATCATTAAAATCATAATCCATTTATCAACTCCTGTGCTGAATTTTTCCAACTAAATTGTTTTCCCGTATCTATACCGTTTTGGTTTATAGTAAGTTGTCCATCTTGTTTTAATGTATGAACATCTCTCATGTATTCTATTGTGACATCTTTTTGTTCTTGAGCAAGTTCTGCCCACATCCCCCCTCTGCCGTCAAAAAACACTCCATCAAAAGCCGTTTCTAGATTGTCAATATTTATTAGTCTTGAGTTTACAGGTGTACAAAACTCTGTATGCGCAGAGTAATTAGTGGTAATAACATGCTTGCCCATAGCCATCATTTCCAATAGTTCAAGATTCCAACCTTCTGCTCTTGAGGGGAATACACCACAATCAGCCTGCCTCATGATGCTCATTACATCCTGATGAGTTTTCTGCCTTGGTATAATTCTTATTTTGCTTCCTAGCTTAGAATTTTTATAGAGGTCTTGCCAATTCTTATTACCCTCTCCTATAAATGGATTATCACACATCATCCATAGTTCTACATCGTCATTCTCAGAAAAGGCATTGTTGAAGCATTCTAGAAGTATATCGTGACCTTTTCTTTTTTCCCATTTACCGCAGTTAAAAAATACAGTAGACTTTCTTCCTGAAACGGCTGATGGTGAGAATATATTATTATCAACACCTAGAGGCACAACATGCACATCTTCATCTTTAAATTTTGCATTATGAAGGTTTTTTAAGATTATCTGTTTAGCCCATTTAGAGCAAACAAATATTTTATCACAGTGATGAAGGCTCGTTATTTCTTTTATGTTAAATCTATTTAGTTCAAAGATAGGAAAACCTATATACTTACCAGTTCCTACTCTGGTCATTAGATCATTTTGATGCCATATTTTTACACATGGTCTGTCAGTAAGACATTTTTCTTGATTTTGTATCGCCGCATAAATTTCTTCGCTTTCAAAATCTTGCGGCTGAGAAATAGGATAGAGGGATACAGAGTTATCTATCTTGTATAATTCTTTAAGTATATTGTATCCCGCTACCCCGTAACCCAAAGTATTTATGGGTGCAATCAAATTTATCATTCAATGTTTCCTAAGTTATAGTCTAATAATACGGCGCTGGATGATGGGATGAACACAATATTGAATTGTATGACACTCTGAATCCAGCTAACTATATTATAGATTATACTACCAGAATTTGCAAGACCAATATCTAGCTTTCCATCTAGGACCGGGACTTGAATCGCACTTATGACGGGCGCGAAAACTTTTACGTCTAGCTGGATCGCTCTTTTTAATTTTCATATTAGGATCTCCAAAATTCACCTTAACAACATTTCCCTTGTCGTTTTTCACATAAACAGACCTTTTCTTTGGACCCTTTGGGGTCAGGAAAGGTTTACCCAGCTTAACCTTCCGACCTTGGTATTCTGCCGCTTTAGACTTTTTGGGATGCCCCTTTGGAAGTAAGTCGTTGTCTTGAGTATAAGCTGAATTGGCGGGCTTTCCTGTTCTAAGCAGTGTCAAGAAAGCATTTACTCTAGCGATAGCCCAACCATGACGACTCATTTTTGGTGCGTGACTTGTTGAGAAAGCGCCAGCGCCGCGACGATAAACAGCTTTGAGCATACCTAGAGTAGCTTTTGATCCTTTGCCTTTTGCATTATGGTCAGCGGCTTTTTTGGATAGCTGCGCAGTAACCTCTTTGCTGAATGTTATCTTACCACTAGGATTCTTGGCACTATCTGGCTTGTTCTTTTTAGACCCTTTCTTTTGATCTTTCTTTGGAGCAGGAGTTCTACGTGGATCTTCTGCTTCTGCATGATCTGCGTAAGCCTCATGCTCAGACTGCGCTCTTTTTAATTGTTCTTGAGTTGGTCTACCCTCTTTTTCGGTGCGAGCAGGCTTGTAATTCTTGCCTTCTCGCTCTTTTTTTCTGCGAATATTTTCCCAAAGTCCGGGTCTTGCGGTAGCAATATCCCAGTCTTCTTCCACTTCTCCAGCCACAGATTCGTATTCGTCTTCTGACGGTATGTAAAAATTTTCTTCCGTCAGTTCTTCTGTATACCCAAACTCTTCTACTTCATACTTAAAATCAGCAGCAGCTATCAAAGACATATCTTCTGATGCTTTTGAAATACAGACAGCAACTCTTTGATCATTTTTAGGATATTCTTTTTTAACAGTTTCGTCAGACATACATCTAGACATGAACTGTTTGCGGTCTTCGTCTTTTTTTCTGGATGGAATGGGCATATTTATCTCCTATGCTATATCTTTTAATATATTTTTTGAATCTTCTTTGACAATAGAATGAGGTCTACCGTCTGTAGCGGTATATCGTGTAGGTTTCATCATATCTAGATGATCGTAAATAGTCCAAGCTAAATCCTCTGGTCCACATCTACCTTGGTCAAAATCGTCTGCATTAGGAGTAGACGCTCCAATCGTGCGTCCCATTTCGTAGCTTCCGCAGCTAATCATAAGTGGTGCGAGTTTGCCAAAGTGATCTCTGCCTTGGTTTGCATTTACCTTTGGTGTACGTCCAAATTCAGAGGTCACAACAAGCATAACTCTTTCGTACATACCCCTAGCTTCTAGCGTGTCCATAACTTTAGCGAGGTAGTGGTCTAGTTCTACCTGTTTTGTAGAAAGTGACTGACCAATATTTGTATGCATATCCCAGCCGCCATAGCTTAATGATACAAACTTAGAGCCAGCTTCTAGCAATCTGATTGCAGTAAGGGCATCCTGCCCAAGTGTTGCCTCCTTGAACTTATCGTAATCTTTATCGTTTTCAAAACGAAAAGCCTTAGAACCATTGCCGAGGATAATATCTACAGACTGGTTGCGAAGATCGCTCCAATCCTTTGCCATTTGTTGTTCTTTTGCTAGAAAATTGCTATCAATGACATTTAGAGCGTGTAATCTGCGTTTAAAATCATCACTCTTGCCAAGTAACTGCAAGTCTTTACGACCTTCTCTAGTTGCGTCAAACCCCGTATATTTTCCACCAAGCCAAGCAGCACCATTATGTTCGTACTGCCCTAGTTTGACATAGGTAGGTAAACCATCGTCCGTATTTACGCCGTGATGCCTACTCATCATACTGCCGTAGCTAGGCCACTTGGAACTAGTGCCAGCGCCAAAGTTAGCTTCGCCAGTAACCACCCAATGAACAGCAGAAGCGTGATTCTGATCGCGATGACCAAACGCTCTAGGTATGGCTATCTTATCTGTACGCTTGGACAGTTCTGTAAATAATCCGCCTAATTCTACGCCTGCGACATTAGTTTTTGTAGCTCCGGTCACAGATCGCCGGTCAGCAGGAGCAAATGGTACAGGATTAAAAGTCTCAATATGAGAAGCACCACCCCCAAGAAAAAGGAATAATACTGCTGTATCGTCCTTCTTCTTATCGTCTGCGTAAGTCGCTGTAATATTTCCACATGCAAATGTAGTTGCTCCTAATTTGATAAAATCTCGTCTTTTCATGTCAGACCTTCCTATACGGTTCCAAATCTGGGAATAGTTTATATCTTATATCTTGCCAAATAGCGCCACTTATGACCATAGAGGCTTCATTGTCGGACGGGTAATGAACACCCTGTAGACATCTAGCCAAGCCAGCCTCGCCAATCTTTCTAAAGAAGTCAGAAGATAGTTCGGGATACATATCTGCAAGAAGATAAGCGCCCATAGCCGCATATGCTGTATGACCAGAAGGATATGCCGGTGTCTGGTGAGTCTTTGTTTTTACTACGTTTACCTTAAACCCCAGCTTTTCTGCTATTTGTTCTGGTCTTGCTCTATTATATTTATATTTTAAATTCATTATAATAGGATAAGTCAAACTCCAGACCTTATCAAAATCAGACTTAGGCATTTTTAAATCATACCTGTTGAGAATAGGAGCATAAAGATCTAGAGGCTCTTTATCAACTAACTCTATCAGATTTTTATCTCTAAATGTAAGATTTTTAGTGATAGCCTGTAGATAGTCTAACTCTTTTTGGGTTTCTTTGGAGTTGTTTGCTGGCGGATCGGGCAGGATATTCTTCCAGTCTATAGTAATCCTGTCAGATACTTTCCAACTCTTTTTAGAGTCTGTATACTTTACAGAATTAATATTTTCAGAAAATGCTTTATCTAATGCCGAAATGTCCATTGTTTTCTCCGAAGTCAGCCCCCAAAGTTTATTATACACATTTATGCAGTATAAATAATTTCTGTAAGCAAATCTTCGGATTTTTTGTATACTTTTGATACTGATAGGCTGTTTACCAACCTTCTAGCCTCTGACCTTTTGTAACCCAGACTCACAAGACCCGCAACAGCTTCGTTAATAACTTCGGGGCTTGTGGTTTGTTTTTTAGGCTGACTCTTGGGTTGTGGCTTGGGTTGTAGCGTAGAACCGTAGCAGTTCTTGGTCAGCCAGTCACGCGCTCTGTAGTCGCCGTTAATAGCGTCCTCAAGGCAGCGATCCTTCACCGCCTGCCAAGCCTCTTCTTCTCCAACAAGTGTTGTAAAACTAATCTCTGGTTCTGGTGAATCCGGCATCATATTGATTACAGCCTGAATAAATCCTGCAAAGAAGTATAAACAAATTGGAGAAATTACAACAAGAAAATAAAATATAGCTTCGTCTGAGTTCCAAGTTCCTGTATTTTGCACCTTGATTTTCCTTTACGCTTGTGACTTTCTTATTGTAACACCAGACAGTCTATTTTGCAACCTTTCCATTTCTCTTTGCATATCAGAAGTTTGTTTTTCTATCTTTTTCTTCTCTGTAAGAGATTTGCGTATTTTAGAAAGTTTTGCAGCTTTACCAGATTCTTTTTTTTTCTGTTTGTCTTGTTTTCTTTTAAGTTTATTTCTACTCATTTATGTGGCTCAATCTTTTCTTTAGTTTAGACATGTCTTTCTTTAACTTCTTTTTCTTTTTAGATAGTTCTCTAGCCTCGGAGCTTGTGAGTTGAGGGTTGTATAGCTTCTCAGAAAGAGTATTTAGCTGATCTTCAATATTAGATAATTGTAGTAGTATTCTGTTTTTTTGCATAATAGAAACCCAAAAGGGCTTACCGGTTAGGATGGCAATCTGAATCCATATATTGGATGATGTTTTGAATCCTAAATCATAGTCCGGCAAACCCTGCGGTATAGTTAGAGGTTAAGACATTTGTCTTTCTGCTGTAGCGATTGGCTTTACAACCTTGGAAAAGGTAGAAGGGAGAACGCTATAAGAAACTCGATTAGCCCCATTTTTATCTGTCCATTCTCGCTGCTTTAGCCTTCCTGTGACGATAACCCTATCCCCCTTGGAGAGCAGAACATTCTCTGCGTATCTAGCGTGACTATCCCATCCATCCACATCCATGTAGATAGTTTCTTCCTTACCTTTTCCAATCGACTCGTTTACGGCAAGACGAAAAGTTACAAGATCTTTTTCAGAAATGTTCTTGTACTCTGGATCTTTGGTCAAATTGCCTTGCAAACGAATCTCATTATTAAACGCCATCATCAAGCTCCTAAAATTAATTAAACACAAAAGACAGTAACACACTGTCAACAAAACTATTATAGATTACCTTTCGGTAATTTTCAACACTTAATTTACTTTTTTTCAGAAAAAATTGCATTCTTTAATCTATTGATACGTCCATCATTATCTTCCATGCAATGAACCAGTTGATATACCGCTTTAGCGGCTTGTTTTAGTTCTTCCAGTTTTTCTTCGAGTTGCTGTATTTTTTCAGATTGGTTCATGATATAACCTCAAGTATCGGGTTCTACTAGGTGCATGACAAGGGCGGCAATAAGTATATACTGCTCTATTTCGTTTGGGGTTAATTCAAAACCCTTTTCGGCTAATCTCGTTCTCCATCTTAACATATCTTTTTTAGTCATGTTACAGATGTTATACATAAACTCTACAGTGTCTTCATCAGCGCTTTTATACATTTTAAGAAAGTTTAGATAAGTATCCCAAGCGTGATCTGTAGGAAGAGCATCTTCATAAAAGTCATTTAATATTCTAGCGAGCTTTTTTCTTTTCATGGTTTACCTCTCAGTATACCATAATTACACATTATCGTCAATAGTAGTTGTTATTTTTTAGATATTATCATGTCAATCTTACTTGTTAAGCTATGACAAACTTAGGTATGTTTCTATTTCAATCCTTGCCTCTGTTAGCATATCGTGGGCTAACTGAAAGTTGCTAGACCATTTCTGGTTCTTTATTCTCAAAGCTCACAACCCGCCGTATGCCCGCTTGAATGATTAGTGACGCACATCTACTGCAAGGTTGAAACGGCCATGTGTAGATCGTACAATCCTTTACAGGAGCATTTGCGAACAGAAGGGCGTTTGCTTCTGCGTGAACGACCATCTCGTACTTTACTTCCCTATTATCTAATCGGTTGTCGTCTTTAATACCTTTAGGGAAACCATTATAACCAATAGAAATAACTCTATTGTCATCATCAACAATAACTGCACCCACTTTCGTGGATGGATCTTTACTAAATTTAGATACAGTTTTTGCTAACTGTAAAAAGTTTTTATCCCATTTATTCATTTAACACTCCATATCATCTTCATCCCAAGTGTAATACCTATCTAAAAATCTATCATAAGTATTAGCCGCTGTCAAGTCTTTACAAATTAATTTATATAACTCTTTAGGGAACATCATCATACCCCTGTCCTTAAATAGTTTTGTCTTTACAGACTTGATCTCTTTATCATCTTTATAAATATATATCCTACATTCTCGCTGTTTGAGTTTTACAACCCAGTCCTGAATTTTACACTGTACTAACATATTTTCTCCTTATTAGTATGACCCTACGGAGAATTGAACTCCGGTTGCTAGGTTGAAAACCTAGTGTCCTAACCACTAGACGATAGGGCCGAAATACTGGATAACGATTTGAATACAAAAGCAATTTGTATGACGGGATGAATCCAGTAAAGCTGTATCGGCTGGACTCGAACCAGCAACCCTGTGGTTAACAGCCACATGCTCTACCATTGAGCTACGATACAGTGCGCCAGTTTGGGTTATAAGGTA
>Ga0208643_1000155_pt1 | contig 44804 bp, 46 predicted proteins | sample VirMetDEL_Nov_12_FD_184516 | JGI IMG/M metagenome (GOLD analysis project Ga0208643, IMG submission 184516) | Aqueous microbial communities from the Delaware River and Bay under freshwater to marine salinity gradient to study organic matter... | ecosystem: Environmental > Aquatic > Marine >...
GCCCTTGGTGGCGATGTCACCGGCTCGGCTTCTTTCAATGGCTCTGCTAACGTAACCATCACGGCAACCATTGCCGATGATAGCCACAACCACGTCATCGCAAATGTGGATGGATTGCAGACGACTTTGGATGCCAAAATGCCCCTCACTGGCGGTACTTTTACTGGTGATATTTTATTCGACACATCTAGCAAAATAGCATTTGGTTCCGACACAAAGCAAATGATTGATCTATACGGAGTATGGTTTGGCCTTGGCGTACAAGCGAACACACTCTACGCAAGAACAACCAGTAGATTTTCTGTGTATTACAACGGTACACACAGTGATACTGAAAATGATCCGGGCGCTGGCGGCACCAGTATTTTTACTGTCTCGCCCAGTGAGATGAAGTTCTACAACAATCATATTTTTAGAGATGACTACCACCCAAACGCCGACACTCTAACTACCGCCCGCACCATCTCCCTTGGGGGCGATGTCACTGGCTCCGCATCATTCAACGGTTCTGCCGACGTCACGATTACCGCAACTATCCCCATTCCCGACCAAGCCACCGCCGAAGCCGGAACTAACAACGCAACCTTCATGACCCCGCTCAGGACTGCTCAGGCTATTGCAGAACTTGCATCTGGAGGTCTTACGGCTGTTGGTATCAAAACTGCCGCATATACAGCATTACCCAGCGAGAACGTCTTGACGGACACGACCGCAGGTGCATTTACGATCACCCTTCCGGCTTCCCCAGCATTCGGGACTGAGATTGCCATCACAGATGTAGGTGGCACTTGGGGTACAAACAATCTCACAGTTGCACGTAATGGCTCTACTATCGAGGGTGCGGCTGAAGACCTTGTTTGTGACATCAAAAACCTAAAAGTTGTACTCGTATACACAGGCGTTACATGGTCCTTAACCGCTGAAACAGGCGGATATATCAACGAGACGCTAGGTACGGCGGCTGTTCAGGATGTTGAGTATTTTGCTACTGCTTCTCAAGGCGCTACTGCTGACACTGCCGTCCAACCTGCTGAGATTGCGAACAGTACAAACTGGGATACCGCGTTCGGTTGGGGCAACCATGCGTCTGGGGGTTACTCCACAGTAACAGGCACAGAAACCCTGACGAATAAAACACTGACTGCCCCTACAATCACAGGCACGGTCATTGAAGATGTCTATACCCTGACAGGAACCACGCCTGCTCTTGAGCCTGCAAACGGTTCTATCCAGACGTGGGCGCTGACAGCAAACTCTACGCCAACAGACAGCTTGGCTGCGGGCGAGGGCATCACGCTGATGATTGACGATGGTACTGCCTACACGATTACATGGCCCACAATCACGTGGGTAAATAACGCAGGGTCCGCACCAACGCTGGCAACGACCGGATACACAGTGATTGCATTGTGGAAGGTCAGCACCACGCTATACGGCGCACTTGTAGGGGATGGTTCCTGATGTTGTGGCATAAAATCCAAGGTGCAGCGGGTGCTGGAGGGATTTCCTTTGTTGACGTAGGCACTTCAACTACCTCTGGCGATGACGTGATCATCACAGTACCCACGCACGTTGAGGGTGATTTGCTGTTAGTTCGTGTGACTACGCGGGACAACGGCAGTCAAACATGGGCAACACCCGCAGGTTGGACAGTGCTTAACGATGGTATGACGCCCGGCAGCATGGAGACCGACCCCGGCGTTTTTTACAAAATTGCTGGCGCTTCAGAACCTGCCACAGTGACTTTCACCGTTTCCAGTGCGAAAACGCCAATGGGTGGCATCATGCTATCGTATTCCGGCGCAAATGCTGCGTCACTCGACCCAATCACGTCGTTTGGTGGAGAACCTCCCTCGGCTATAAACACCACCACGGCAATCTCTGCGGGGGAAGTTCTAGTCTGCATGGCCGGACTTTACACGAGCAACAAAATTACTGTTTTTACAATCACAGACGGGGTCACCGCCGGTGACGAGCGCATTGAGCAAGTTTATACTTATAGTGGAAACAAGCTCACAATCATGGCGACCGAGTTTACAGACCCGTCCGTCACGACGACAAGCGTGACTACTACGACATATTCAGACGTGGACTATCACGCCGTCACAAACGTGATTTTAAGCTAAGGAGGCTAAAACATGACACAGTACATTAAAGCTGACGGGGTGGTCTTCCCCTACACCGACCGAGACATGAAACGTGACAACCGCAACGTCTCTTTTCCCAAAAACATTACTGATAAAAATCGTGCCTCTGTTGATGTCTATCCAGTCACTATCGCACAAAAGCCAGCGCATGATGCGTCTACTCAGGTGGTTGAGCAATCAATGCCACAAGAGGTCAATGGGGCATGGATCGCGGGCTGGACAGTACGTGACAAGACGGCAGACGAACTGGCATCCGATAAAGCGCGAGACGCAGCGCGGGTTCAGGCAGAAATGTCGCGGCGGCTGCGATTGCTGGCAGTTGACTACGAGGACGCAGAGCGCGAGACGTGGGCCACTCAGGTCAAAGAGGCCGAGGCAATCAAAGCGGGTGCGACAACCGCGCCGATTTTGGCACCGCTTGCAGCCGTCAAAGGGCGCACACTGGACGAACAAGCCGATAGGGTACTTTATCTTGCCGAGCAGTTTGCACTGGCGTCTGGAGCCATTATGGCCGCGAGAGACACACTGCTGGCTATGGACCCAATACCGACAGATTACACAGCAGACAACCACTGGAACGTAGGAGCGTAAGATGGCTACTTTATCACAAACACTTGCGAGCCGACGTGCAGCCATTGACGCTGCTGATGTGTCTGGCCTTGGCACCGCAGCGACAACGGCGGCAACGGATTACGCGGCAGTCGGAAACAACCTGTCCGATCTGACAGATGTAGATGCAGCAAAAACAAACCTTGGCATCACCTCAACGCTTGGAACGCTGACAAAATCATTCCTTCGCAACGAAACCTCGACCATTGCCCTAAGTGCCGGTGCAGGCAACGCGCCAACGGTGACTGTGACCAAAGAGGTGCCGCAAACAGGGGTATCTAGCAGCCAATGGGACGTTGCAATAGATGGTTACAATTTCGAGCGTCTTGATACAGCGTATGCAACCACGATCACGCCCTCTAGCGCAACTGCGGACGGTACTTTCACGCTTGGCACAGGTTCATTCGCGGCTGGGGATGTGGGCAAAACAATCGAAGGAAATGGTGGTTCAGCGGTCCTGACCAATGTTGATGGCAGCTATTATCTAGTCACCCCGTTCACGGACACGAGCGCCATCGCATCTGGTGACTGGGGTATGTATGCCACTGTTTTTGACGCCACCAACGGCCTTGAATTAAGTTTTGGCCTTAGTGACGCTTGGAATGTTTCTACTGCGTCCTATTTGCAAAGCTTTAGTGTCTCTGGGCAAGAGGCAGTCCCTCAAGGACTATTTTTCAAGCCAGATGGTACGAAAATGTATGTTGTTGGCGCGCTCGATGACATTATTGAGTACAATCTAAGTACCGCTTGGGATGTTTCTACTGCGTCCTATGTGCAGAAATTTGATACTTCTACGCAAGAGACAAACGTAACCGGACTATTCTTCAAGCCAGATGGTACGAAAATGTATACTACTGGGACTGGGAATGACGACGTTAATGAGTACAATCTAAGTACCGCTTGGAATGTTTCTACTGCGTCTTATTTGCGGGGCTTTAGTGTTTCTTCGCAAGAGGCAAACCCAAACGGACTATTCTTCAAGCCAGATGGTACGAAAATGTATGTTGTTGGGTCTACAGGTGATGACATTAATGAGTACAATCTAAGCACTGCTTGGAATGTTTCCACCTCGTCCTATGTGCAGAACTTTAGTGTCTCTGCGCAAGATACAAACCCACAGGGATTGTTCTTCAGGTCAGATGGTCTGAAAGTGTATGTTGTCGGAAGCAGTGGTAATACCGTTAATGAGTACAATCTAAGTACCGCTTGGAATGTTTCTACTGCGTCCTATGTGCGGAACTTTAATGCTTCTGCGCAAGATACATTTCCACAGGGATTGTTCTTCAAGCCAGATGGCCTGAAAATGTATGTTGTTGGGTCTACAGGTGATAACGTCTATGAGTACAACATCGGTGCATCTAAAAACCCAACATCTCAATATGCCCCTGCTATTACAAACGTATACGGGCAAATTGATAGCACATTCTGGACTGACATTAATTCAATGGTCGCCAGTGAGGTCAAAGGTGCAGGCGATGCCTTTTACGCTGTTTCGACAGATAACCGGACAACGTGGACTGTCATAGACAACACAAGCGGCGAGCGGGATATTGTGCGCAATAACACTGGAACGTGGGAGTATAATTCAAATGCAACCTACGCCAGCACCACATGGACAGCCGCAACAACAAACGCAGAACTTGATGCGCTACAGCAGGCGTTGTCAGTAGCGTCAAACCGGATGGATAAAGCGCAGCTTGAAGCTGTTGCAGACGCTAATCATTACGTTCTTGGCGATGACCTTGACCTGATGGTTGCGCTTTATATGGCGTCAGCTTCTCCGTCCGTCCCCTCATCAAACGGCGTGACAATCGACTACGATGCAAACGCCCTCAACCAAGGTGCTGTTTTGGGTACAGATTACGAATTTGATTACCCCGACAGCACCACAGTGCGGATCACGTCCAATGCAGCCCAAAATCTGAAAGTGAAGGTGTCCTGATGGCTAAGAGAACCCCAGCCGAACTGGCAGAAAAAATCCTTGAGCATAAGCGCGCAACGATGGTGACAACGCGCGGGCAATTTGCGGTCAGAGCATACAATGCTGGTTTGATCACAGAGGCCGAGGCGGAAAATTGGGCGGGCGGTAATAGTCTGCCTGCGCTTGTGCAGCCGTATCTGGCGACACTTGAGGCAAAAGTTGAGGCCCTATCAACGCCAAATATTCGCAGGGATGCCCCGTTGATTTACGTCCTAAAAGCACAGCTTGGCCTAACTGACAGTCAAGTTGATGGCCTGTTTGTCTAGGAGTTAGCACATGAGCAGCAAATGGTTCCTTTCTAAGACATGGCCCCGCCCATTCTACATTCTGTTCCGCGTAGTCGAGATGTTTGTTTCTTTGGTTAGCAGGGCATGTAACGCTTTCGTGCTTAGCGGGTCCACATACCAGACCACATCATCCCTTCTGATCTCACAGACGACAGACACTGGGTTGATTCAACCAATCCCACTAACAATATCAAAGATATACAAGGAGAAATCATGAAGAAAACATACCTCCTTTGGTACAAGGGCACAGACCGATGGGTGGATCGTTTGATCCGCCTGTTCGATGGCGGCGACTATAGCCATGTCGAGATCGCAGAAGAGAACTCAGACGGCTCTTGGACTATCCTCTCGGCCTCTAAACGAGACAACCACCAAGTCCGTATCAAACAGCTCACTTTGAACCCAGACCACTGGGACATCATGGAGGTGACTCACAGCCTCCCCAGTGACCCCCTGACTATCTCTCTCGGGTCGTTGGGAAAGAGATACGACACAGTAGGGGCGATCCTCTCCATCACTCGCCTAGGTCGTAACCGAAAAGACAGGATCCATTGTAGTGCTCTCATTGGCCAAGTCCTGGGCCTCCAAGACCCCTGGCGGTTATCTGTCAGGGAGCTACATAAAGAGGTTACGGAAAAATTTGAAACAAAAATGAAAGGAAGCTAAATGCTATCCCAAGAGTTGTTTGACCGCCAAGTCGAGCATATGATTCTTACTCGTCGCTATTCCGAATCAGCACGAGTCCTCATCGAGAGGGAATCTAAGCGACATAGGCTGAGTCTGAAGACATTGCTCCGAAAAGATCTAAGACATAATAACCCCGATATACAAAGGGAAGTAACTAAGCACGTGCAAGAGCTCTATGGCCTCTCACGTAGCTCAGTAGACGACTTCCTTGGAGCTGAGATCGACTTCCAAACTAACAGTCTTAAACGTTCAGTGAAAGACTTCTATCGAGTACAGACACCCTCCCGAGGAGAGCTTGCTCAAGTGATTTCACGGTCGCCTCTGAAGCTCGCCTTCGAGGATCGTACTCACGGGACTATGCAGTCTGCCTTTAACTCCATTGGTAACAAGCAGCTAACTACGATCCAACTAAAGATCCGTAGAGGTATCTCCGATGGGCGTCCGCAGGCTGATATCATACAAGACGTTATGAAGGCGTCTAAGCTGACCGAGAACCAAGCCAAAACCCTTGTTACAACAAACATGACAAGAGCCGAGCAGCTCGTCAAGGAAAGACTCTACGACGACAATGCTGGCGTTATCAGTGGCTTTGTATTCACTGCCATCCTCGATAGTCGTACGTCAACACTCTGCAGCTCCTACGATGGTCTCTTTCAAACTCGTGAAAACCTAAAGGTTCGCCCTCCTCTTCACTGGAATTGTCGTTCCACGCTTGTACCTGTACTCAAGTCCAAGACGGTTCTGCTAGAAGGTAATGACCCCCGTGTCAACAAAGAAGTTCTCAGGGGTCTCGGCGAAGATAAGCTCCCTGGCTCTATGCCTCTCAAGGAATCTTTCTCTGAGTGGTTGCGTAGACAGTCGCACGATACTAAGCGTAAATACCTCGATTCAGATGAGAAGGTTGCATTGTTTGAAAATGGTGCTCTCGATCTGACGAAGTTCTTCACAGCCAAGGGTAACCCTATTAGCCTCGCTGCTTTGCGAGTTCAGGACAACCTGCTGACTTGGTTCAGTCCAACCAGACAACTAAAGACCGACCCCTCTAGCGTGTTCCTTGGTGTTTCCCGCCCTCACCAACTTGTACAGTCAAGGAAACTCCAGAAGACTCTCAAGGCTCTAGTCATCGCTGATACCAGCAATGCGGGGCAGCCCTTGTCTCTTACAGACTTCAGGGGCACCACTCTGATGGGAAAGAGGACCGTACGACGCAGGGTTAACAACCAGTATGACCCCCGTAATAATAGCTTCGACCCGTTCACAGGCGAGTCTAAATCTACACTCTTTTACGATCCTGATTTTAACCTCTATCAGGAGAGAGTTGACTACATGAACGAGTCAAAACTCCTGAACATACGTCAGAAGAAGTTCATACAAGAGTTTGCTGAGGATCTCGGAGAACAAGTCTCAATCAACCAGCGTACTGCAGTGGTTGAGAATCTCCGCGTACTCTTCGAACGATACGAAAAGAACCGTGAACCTTGGGGCGACTTTGTGAAAGTCTTCCGAACAGAACAGAACTTCTCAGTTGTTAACACCTCTCGTCTTCTAGACAGACGCTCACGCGCTCGCTCTGAGTTGTTCATGTCATACCGTGGTGATCCTAAAGAGCCTAGCGTAATGATCATGGGTGAAAAGGTTACAATTGCACAGTTACATGCTGAGAAGCTGAGAAATCAGAGGTTCATCAATAACTGGTCTACACAGTTTGGGCGACCGATGGCGCGTAAGCTATTCTATAAGGGCCAAGCCCCATGGGGAGCCTACTTCTTTAGACCTTCGAGAGGGGCGGGGGGTTTGACTGGCAAACTTCGTGATTCCTTCTACAAACGTAGTGTACGTGAACTGTTTTACAAAAAAGATCCAGTAGCCTTTTACACTCGCTTTGGTAAGACACCTGACAAATGGTCAAAAATCATCAAGGAGCATATTGAGGGTAAGGTCAAGGGTAAAGTACCTTACTACAAGTTTCTTGAGACCCTCTCTCAAGAGGGGGTAATGAACTTCCTCAGACGTTCTGTCAGAGAAGCCTACCGTGACATTATTGACCTAGAGTTCCTTCTTGGAGGCCGACGCAAGTCCCTAGCCGACAGCCTAATCAGTCAAGTTGAAAAAGGTACAAGAGCGGAAGACTCTATCAAGGTTATGTCTGGGCTAATGGAGACTATTGCCGCAGGTCGTATGACTGACTACGATGGTCTAGCAATTAACCTCGGTAAACAACTGAAGAAACAGTGGCCGGGTGCATCAACCCATATGGGGGCCAGCCTAAGCGACTTCCATCGAGAAGGCTCCGCTATTCTGACTCACTTTCGTGATCAAGGGCTAATCCGCGTCAACTCTCGTGGTGTTACTCGACGAGCTACTATTGATCTTGATACAGGTCGTTTCTCCGGTAACTGGAGAGATACTGTCTCTCGTGAAGTTGAAGTACTTGACCCAGATATGTTGCGTTTGCAGTTCGCCTCTCGTAAATTTCAGCTGGCTAACCGAGTTGGTATTGATCGACCTGTTAATAAATTGTATGCAGTAGCTCGTAATAAGAACTACATTGATGGCAGGGGTAACGACACAGGTATCCCACTTATCACACGTTCTGCCTACGAAAAGTTTGATGCCAAACAGCTTGATAAAGACTTTGCGGACATGTTGAACCATACTATGTCTCTTGAATACGAGGTAGACCCTACCTTCGCTAGTTTCATGGATGACGTAGTTAGATTCAAAGATCAACGAGGAAAGGCTGAGTACTTTGATGAAATTAATACATTCCGTGAGGAAATCATTCGAAGAGGTGACCAAGGGTACGGACTCATGGAAACTATACGTTATTACAATAGCAGCGGTAAGAAATTCACAGTACCTGCCCGCATTGATGGACGTGGCCGTGTCTACTACAACGGCTACCTGACACCTACAGGTGGTGAAGTTGTCCGGCCCTTCCTGAATTCAGCAAAGGCAACAGCGATGACACCAAAGGGTCTGCATCAGATCCAAATCCAAATGGCGTCAGTCATCGGACCCGGAACAGAGGCGCTCACAGATGCTGGCCGTATGGCAATCTTTAAGCGTCATGAAGCGTCTATTCTCCGTGTAGGCGAGATCATGTCTCACACCACACAGCGTGATCGTCGTATCCGAGAGTTCCTGACAGACCCTTTCATGCAGTCGATTGAAGGGGAGGAAGTCGCTAAGATTGCACGTTTCGCCCTTGAATACTATCGCATCCATAAACACACTGGTGGCCGATTCGATGCCAAGTCTCTTAGTACCTTCAAGTCTAAGCTGATGGGAGAAGCAGACGCTTCAGCTAGTGGTCTACAGGTAATTGCGCTTTCTACAGGAAACCGTGGTGCTGCTCTGACCAGTAACGTCATGCCAACCACACGTAAGAACCGGATCTACGATCTTGTTGCTCAAGATGCAGTTGCTGACCCCCGCTTTCAGAAGATGATGGAAGAACTCGGGATGGACCTGACATGGGAAGACCTTTCAAAGGCCTCCAAGTATCAAGTTATGATCGCCTTCTATGGTGCTGGTGCGACGGGACAGCGAGCTCGAGTGGCTGTTGAACTGGCAAAAGTTCTTAGAAAGCAAGATGTTACTCTCACAACACGAGCAGAATTTCTTGGGTTCAGAAAGATTGTCGACCAGAAAATCAAGGATGCTGAGAACATTGGTGCCTTTGAAACAGCTGACTCTCTCAAACAATTCAGGCGAGAGCTAACGGACATGGTTGAAAAACATGATATTAATATCGGTGCTGCAATGTTGTCAGAGGCTGAAGAGATCCATCCTGATGTCGCAGACCTCGTTCGTAAGTACACTAACACTCGTGGACCTACTATCGGACCTGAGGAATTCAAGCAGATCGCTAACATCATGTCAGAAAAGCTAACTGAACGAGCGCCTGTTGCAAACACCTACATCGAGTTCTGGAAGCGAGTTGCTCAAGAATACACCTTGACTACTGGTAAAGTAGACATTCCTTGGGTCACCTTTGACAACAAAGTCCTGATGCAAAGATACCGACCAAAGATCCAACAAGAAATCCGGTTCTATGACCCAGAGTCTAAGCGTTATATACGTAACATCTACCAGATGTCTGCGGAAGACGGTAAGCTTCTCGGTAAGGGCTCCATTGGCGATGTTCGCCTTGGTTTCGGGGTGAACGGTAACCACGCTCTTGATGCGTCTCTTGTTAGAGGCTACCATCTGGAAGGGCTCAAACGAGGACTAGGAACCTCTACAATTCACGATGCTATTTTTATGAATATCAACGAGTTAGAAGAGGGCATCGATTCCATGTTCGAAGTGTATGCGCGAGCTAGAGACTTCAACAACATCAAGGCAACTTTGGATGCTCTGCGAAAAGAAGGGTTACCGAAAGACGTATACGAAAAGTATTTAGAGGAAGCTTACGAAAAAGGATTTATCAGCGAAGGTTTTTCTAGCGCTGAGATACTTCAACCACTTAAACCAGGCTATAACCGTTACGGTTTTGGGCCATGAGAAGGAAAAATAATGAAGGTAGTAGAACTGTTTGCAGACGACGCTAAGAAGGACCCGGAGCACAGTAAGGAGATGCTCGCCACAGAGACTCTCCTCGAGATGGCTAAGGAGAGTGGTATTGAAGATCTGATCATCATTGGTACAAATGAAGAGGGTGAATTCCGGCTAGTGACAACCCCACTAGAAGTAGCTCAAGTCTATTTCTTGTTGGCTCAAGCTCAACAGTTTGTGATCCACGGATAAAAAAAAAAAAGAAGGAGCCACCGACCCACTAGCATGATGCTAATGGGCCGATGACTTATCTTACTCTTCTTCTTCCAGTTTACCTGCGGTAACGAGAAGGGTCTCAACTATCAGAGTGATAGTAAGCGGCAACGACCGCCAACTCAAGTATTGCTGCGAAGTCCAGTTTATCCAACTTCGGCATTAGCTGCACCTTCCCCATTGATCTTCAACCATTCTAGTCCGTCGACTACAATGTCAGATGCTTGGCAGATAAGAGCGACTGCCAATGAGGCGGGTACAACCACGAGTGTTGTTCCAGTAATCACACCATATTGCAATGCTGTGAGGGTTACGTTATAAAGACCAGTCATTTTATTTCCTCTCAAGTCTTTTAAGGGTTGGTATCAGGGTAGCCGGGTAGTGATCTGCCTTTCTAAAACAGAAGATGACTCCATGAATCATGTGATTGAACAGAATGTTTAACATCTTTTCTCGATTCTTTCGGGCTGTCACCGTTAGGTGCCCGGTTTTCGACTTAGGAAAGAGATTTAACTAACATCAGGAAGAAGGCGGATACAAGTTTGAATACGAAGTAATCAAGCATGTTTTCTCCACCAAATTTCTAGTCTTGTCAAAATCAGCTGAACGCAGATCTTAACCATGGTAGCTAGTAGTTTCTCTAACATAAAAAGTCCTTGGGCCTCTTACTGGGCCTTAATTGTTTCTTCTTCAGGTGTTTGATACCACCAATCTGAGACGTAATTCCAGCTTGCAACCACGGCTTCGCTGGTACTATTAACGATACTAAAGACTGACGGGAGGGCGATCTCCATCACCGCTACGCCAACTGCGATACCCACTACAGTAATGTAGGCAAGGTACGTAGTGTTGATTGCCACACCCATCACTGGGAGTAGCAGTGCTGCTGAAGCCGTCGTACCCAGGAATGCACCCAGACTGATGGCCGCAACAATTTGTGCTGTTGCTTGGAAGTTGTTAGTGTCATTTGAGGTAGTCATCTTACGCTCCTTAGGCTGCGACTGTTGGTTCTTCTTCACTGGCGAACCAAGAGGCCAGGTAGTCATACGCGCCGCTGATGGCAGGCGTGATATAGTCGTAGACCACTGAGTGAACAGTGGTTTCAAGGCTCGCCATAAGCAAGCCAATCCCGCAACCGAAGATGCCTGTTACAATAGGAATCATAAGCGCGGGAGCTGCAGTGGAAGCTGCAAGAGTTCCACCCAAAGAGTAGACACCAACCGCTGCGACAAGCATGGTAGTAGTAATCCAAACTGGGTGAAAACGGAGAAGGCTCAACTCTTTATGAACCCACTCTGTCATTGGCTTTTCAAAAGCCTTTTTCATTGCTTCGGTCATTGCAGGGTTGTTTACTTTAGCTTTCATTGTTCTAATCCTTGATCAAGGGGATAACACTACTTTATATAGTATCATTATAGATACATCATTTTCCTCACTTTTTGGAATAACCACCAGGTAACGATAAAGAAGGGTAGCAGGACCGGAAGCCCCCAGAGGGCCTCCTGTTCTGTTCCTCCCCTCTTTTTTTTTTAAACCCCTCCCTGTGAGGGATTACCATAGTAGACTGAGTCAAGGTTGTACCTTAGCTCTACTAGCACTGTGTGCAGAAGGATTATAAAACTATGGCTGATGAAGCTAATGAACCTCAAGACGAACTAGATAAAGAAACTACACAGACCACTGACGATAATCAAGATACAACAACAAAACAAAAGCTGTCAGAAGATTATGCTGACATGATTGAAAAGATTGTTGAAGATCGTCTAGGCAAAATGAAAAGCAATGTTGACAAAGCTTACAAGAAAGCTGAAGAACTCGCTCGTGAAAATACACGACTGAAAGAGAATCAACAGGCCGAAAAACGTAAACAGCTCGAGGCTGAAGGGAAGCACCTAGAGGTTGCTAACTTGAAGCTGACAGAGTATGAAGAAACAAACAAGATCCTCAATGAGCGATTGACGTCCCTGACTCGCGATCGGGAACTCGATAGTTATTTGGGCGGGCTTGAGTTCAAGAACGAATTCGCTAAGGAGACTGCCTTCAAAGCCATCGTTTCAGAACTAGTTCAAGATGATGATGAGCGTTGGGTTCATAAATCGGGTGCCCCTATTGGTGACTACATCAAGGCATTCCGTAAAGATCCCGACAAAGACTTTCTATTTAAACCCAAAGATAATTCCGGTACAGGAACATCAACAAACAACTCTAGTACAAGTACTGGGCGTCCTAAAACTCTCGAAGGTGTCTCAACAGAAGATCTGTTGCGTCTAGCTGAACAGGGTAAGCTGGGCTCTATTACTTACTAAATAAAGGCTAAGGTACAACAAATGGCTATTACAAACACAAACTTTCAAAACGTCGCACTAGCGATTTCTAGCTACGCTCAAGAGCGTTGGACAGAAGAGAAACGAATCAACTCCACTGGTATGGTTACTGGTAGTGCAGACATCGACACGTCACGTGAAAGCTTCACGGGTCAGATGCGCTGGTATAAACCACTCGATGCAACCGTCAACATTGCTTCCCTGAGCAACGCAGCTGACGGCTCCTACACAGAGATCTCAACCGACATCGCGAACTACATCAAGTCAGCTCGCACAATCGGTTCGAAGCAGGTCAACCTGCAGCGTATCATCTCTCAGCAGGACGGTCTGGCGTACTTCGCCCGTAGCTTCGCTGAGTCTCGCGCTCAAGACGAGCACGCTGCGATCCTCGCTGCCCTCAAAGGTGTAGCGGCTTCCGAAGCTGCAGTCGGTGCAGGCATCGTCGGTTTCGACACAATCCCTGACAACGACACAGGTGCTTTCATTGACGTCAACTCCAACGGTGCCTTCGGTGCTGCTGCGACTGGTGAAAACGATGAGCGTAAACTGATCGACTCAGGTGCCACAGGTGCTGCTCGTGGTGAGCGTCTCTTCCGTGCAATGGGTATGTTCTACAAGGACTACGAGCCCGACTATGTCTATATGATCACGTCCCCTGAGATCATGGCTGACCTCCGCGCAGCTAACCTCGTTGACGAAGATCGTATCCAGGACGGCAACATGACCTTCCAGACAATCTTTGGTGGCAAGTTCCGTCTGCTGATGACCCGCGCAGCTCAGGGTGACCTGTCCGCTGGTGCGAATGTCAACGCGCAGTCCAACAAGACAACTTTCTTGGTTAAGCCAAACTCCATCGCGTTCGCTGAGATCCCGATGCCTGTTGCAACCGAAGTCGACCGTGACGCCGCTGCTTACGCAGGTGGTGGTTCGACCGACATCTGGTACCGCTACGGCTTTGTGGCTCACCCCCTCGGTTACGACTGGGCTGGCTCCACTTCTGCCTTCGCAAGCAACACCACTCTGGCGGCAGCTGCTAGCTGGAATCGTAAAGTTGACCCTCTGAACTTGGGCATCCTTCCAATCTTTCACTCATAAAAGGAGCAACCAATGGCGCTTGTCTATCTTGAAAACTCTTACCTCGCTTCTGCAGACGACTATCTCGCTGATAACCCGGACTGGGAAGCGGAAACCTTGGTTGTTCAAGAGCAGGCGCTCATTGACGCTACCTACTTGCTAGACCAACAACCATGGATCGGGGTCGCTGTCGACCCAACGCAGACTCTAGCTTGGCCCCGAGAGGCAGGTACCTTTTTTGATCCTGTACTCAATCTATGGGTCAGCTACACAGCTGCTGAGATTCCAATTCGTCTTCAAAAGGCAACTGCTCAACTTGCCCTACACCTTGTTAGGTATCCTGAGGCAATCTCAGGGGCTTACGACACACGATACACCTCTATCAGTGTTGGCCCCATTGAGCTGTCTAGCGGACAAAGCGCTGGTTCCCCGCCGCGAATCCCGCAGATACCCACAACCGTGAATCGATTGATCATGCCATTACTGCTCTCCGGCGCAACCTCTGCAGGTTGGTGGAGGTCAAACTAATGTCATTGAAATCAACGATCAGGGCGGGAGTAGACACAGCCTTTCGAAGTTTGTCTGATCTGGTTCAGATCGCAACCTTTGATGAAGAACTCGTCAGCGGCTTTGATTTCGTAGGAGGGGATGTAAACTCCACTCTCGAACTCAAGGCTGTTGAGATGATACCTATTGAACATGTGACAGCCGACGGCTCAACTATCAGGACAAAGTTCATTGCTCGTTCAATCGACTTTGACATTTCTAAATACTCCGTTTTCACTGTCAATAGTATCAAATACCAAATTGAATCTTTTGAGTCCTACGAAGGCGCTCATATTCTGACAGCAGCGAGGTTATCCAATGTTTAAAACACTTGTAGATAACTTCAACCTCCTCGCGGAAGCTTCAAAGACTGAAGAGTTTCCTGTGTATCCGCATGACTACAAAGGCAACATTAGCAAACCCCAGTTTATCAAGTACATGGTCGTGTTCAACAACACAGATCGCCTTGCTTACTCAGGTAACGCTCGTGTCATTCCTGGTAGGATTGTTCTGTCTATCTTTTACCCCTCGGGTAATGGACAGACTGTACCCGTTAACAAGACAGCTTCTCTGCTTCAAATTTTTGAAACAAAGACTGTCATTGAAGGGCTGCAAACGGATCTAGCATCACTACAATTTATGGGTAGAGACCCAGACAACAAAACCCTTTCAAGAGCGGATCTCACGATTCCCTTTAACTACTATGGAGATTAACAACTATGGCATTCCCAACATCAATTAGCGCGGCTCAGTATTCTGCACTGGCCATCGCAAACGGCGCAGTCCCTAGCGTCACCTCTGAGGCAAACCTTGCAGGTCTATTTGCCCTTGTGGCTGACTACGACGAAGTCGAAAACATCCGCGACATGCCGTCCTTCGGTACACCCGCGAACATCGTCAAGGTTCCTGTCTACGGCCAGGCTCAGACACAGTCCATCGGCGCTCAGTCCGATGCCCCTGATCTGGAGCTGACAATCAACTACGTACCTTCAGAGTGGGCCGCTGGCACAACTCTCGGTGACTACGTGGCTGATGGCGTCGCTAAGGTATTCCAGTTCTCGCTGCTGCCTTCCGAGCCAGTTGACCTGACAGCAACTGTTGGTGGTCTGGGCACAGTCCCTAACGCTAACGTTTACTTTGTCGGTAAGATCGAATCACTGCTGATCAACCCATCACGTGATGACGCATCTACTGCGACTGTTGCTCTGTCTATCCAGTCAGACTTCTTCGGTCCATTCACTGTATAAACAACTTAGGAGGGGTCGCCACATCGGTGGCCCCACCATCCAAGGATAATGAAATGAGTAAACCATTCAGTAATGACTATGTGATTAGGGAAACCCTTCGTCACATGCAAAATAGTGTATCGATCAGCACTCAAAAAACGATCGCTCGACTTGAAGAATTTCGAGGTGATTCAGATGCAACGCGAGAAGTCATGGTGACTCTCCACAACCTGTCTCAGCTCAACCAACTTATCGAAGAAATCAAATCAAATAACAATGAAATTGTAGGAGAATCCACAAATGCGTAACATGCTCAACAAAGACCGTAAACTTAAGAAAATCGACTTCCTTGGTGAAAAAGGTGCTGTTGAAGTTCGGAAGCTAATTGGCTCAGAAGTTAAATCACTTCAGAAAGACATCAAGGCTCTCCAGAAACTTCCAGAAGAAGAGCAAGGTCTCGCTATTCGTAACCTCGTTCTCCGCATGACAGTCGTTGGTGCTGAAGATATGACGGATGAAGAGTTTGACGCCTTCCCCCTTGATGACCTTGCTTCTCTCACCCAGAGTTGCCTTGAGTACTCGGGTATCAGCGAGCCAGCTGAGGGAAACGCCTAACCGAAGCTGAGTTATCTCAATACGAGCTAGCTTTTTACCTTGGTCGTACAATGGAAGAACTAGATCAGCTTGACTATGAAGAACAACTGTGTTGGCATGAATACTTTGCTCGACGTCCCTACGGATGGCGCGAAGATAATCGGGCAGCAGTTATCGCCATGTCTTTCGGTGGCAGCGATAAGCTGAAACCATCTGATCTATTTCATTCTTTAAAGGTTATTCAAGATTCGAATTCAGAGTCCACAGGCTCTTCGGTGAGTTCAAGATTTTACGAGAGGTTTAAACGAAAATTCACGGAGGAGGACCCCTTTAATGATTAAGATATCCTTGAAGTATGAAGAGGAGCTGCGAAATATAAAAGCAGCAGTAAGAAAAAAGAGTTATGACGAGTTTGAAGGTACTGTAAATCAGGTGGCTGAAGAACTCGCAGCTGACACGCCAGTCTTGACCGGCCTTGCAGCTAGTAGCTGGGAAACTGTTAAAACTCAGAAAACCGCAACTGTAACCAATTCACAAGAATACGTCAAGATGTTGAACGCAGGCTCATCAAAACAAGCCCCTGCTTTCTTTATCGAGTCTGTTCTGCTTCGCCACGGTAAGCCAAAGGGCTCTTTGGTAGAGTACAAGTAATCAAAGGCCCTATGGTGAAAACTGTAGGGCTTTTTTATTAGGAGAAAATTATGACTGTAGTCGTAAACATGGAAGCCAATTCCGCAAAACTAGACTCAGCATTATCTCGCCTCTCCCAAAGATTTCGCGGACTAGATAAAGAAGCGCAAAAAGTGTCGGGATCAGCTGCTAAAGTTGGCACTATCAAGGTGCAGACCGCCCCGGCGGTTGCTGAATTAAGAAAACTAAATACTCAAGTCACTCGAACCACCGCAAACATCGAGCAGAATTTTACCAAAGTCACAAGAGCAGTGCGTCGCACCGTTTTGGCCCTTGGAGCTCTCACAACAGGTGGTTTGATAACACAAGGCTTTGCCAAAATCTCTGATGAGTTGGTAAACCTCGACAACCGGATTGCGCTCGTCACCGGAAGAAATGACGATCTTGCAAAGACGCGCAGGGCGCTAATCAATATTGCCGCTGTGAGCCGGACCTCAATGCTCACGACTACCGAGACCTTCAACCGTTTCGGTCTGGCCTTGAAAGATTCTAACACCTCGCTAGAAGATATGTTGAAGGCCACTTCTACTGTTCAAAAATCTCTTGCCATCTCAGGGGCTTCAGCTGAATCTGCCAGTGCTGCTATCTTCCAATTGGGCCAGGGTCTTGCTTCCGGTACACTCCGGGGTCAGGAACTTAACTCCGTGCTGGAACAAGCGCCTCGGATTGCCAGAGCCATCTCAGACGAGTTAGATGTCAGCATGGGTTCACTACGAGCTATGGCAGCTGAGGGTCTGCTGACTACTGATGTAGTTTTGAAGGCAATGGTCAATCAGGCTTCGAAGGTTGGTGCTGAATTTGAGATAATGAATGCAACAATTGCTCAGAGCAAAACGGTGTTGGGAGATGCCTTTAAACGCTCTGTATTCAATTTTGACAAAGGCTTTGGCTTTTCTGCAGGTCTTGCTGACAACCTCTCCAGAGTAACCGAAATCTTGAATGGGATGGAAAATAAGATGACGGCCATTGGCTTTGCTGCCAAGCGGTTCATTGTATACCCCATCTACGACTTGCTCTCAATTCTCGGAGGTGTTGGTAACATCTTGTCGGCAATCTTCAGTCGAGTTATGCAAGTTGGATTCACCATGATAGCGCCAATGAGGACCTTTGCAGATGACTTCTCAGTCGCTGTTAACTACCTCATGGTTGGTGCTACAACAAACCTCATTAACTCGCTCCTGGGGCTGAGAGCAACCATGTTAAGTTTTGTGGATGCCGGTATCTCAAGAGCTCTCTTTGATCTGATTAACGCTAACTCAGTTATGGAATTCAGGAGTGCCCTAGATGCAATGGCAGACTCAATCAGGTTGGTTGGTCTTCAGTGGTTCAATGTTGGCAACAAGTTTGAGCGCTTTGGCCGTCAGGCTAACATCACGCTCCTAAAGACTGGCATCTATCTAGGACTCATCGACCAAAAGATGTTGAGATTCCGTAAGGTATCCTTTGAAAATGTAGTAGACGGGTTAAAAACTACTGCGTTCTTCCTTAAAGAACTGTTTACCGTCCTTATTGCAGACCCAGCAAACGATCTTTGGGTTGCCACTGCTCAGATTATCTTCCAAAAGTTTGGTAGGATCATAGAAGGTGTCGCTAACAGCTACCGCGATTTTATCATGGCCCTAACTGGAGGCCGCTTTGAGGGTGGCTACGAGGGCATAATCAAGCTCAGCCAAGGGATCATGGATCTTGGAAACAGCTTTGGTTCCCTTGTTGCTGTAGAAATGTATTCCTCTTTCATGAGATCCATTTCAAGCACGCTAGGCTTTCACACCAATAACATCTTAGATCAGATCAATTTGTTTAAGATTGCAACTCAGACTTACAACCGATTCTTCCGAAATATGTCTGACCTACCCGCTGAAATGGCGCGTAATGGCCTGCGGTCATACAATGCTTTCTCGGCGCAAATGGTATCAAACGCCACGTACCTATTTAACAATACTCTACGTAAAACCTATGAAGACTTTCCTATCAAATCCGTAGCTGACTTTTACGAAAAGGTCACCGAGATTGCAATAGTCAAGGTCCTCTCCGGCATCAGCGCTGTCCTCTCCTCTCTCGGTCAAGTAACCAACATACAAATCTTTAAGGTGGCCTCCACCTACGTTGGTAACCTTGCAAGTAACGTTGACAAACTGCGAGAAACGATGGGTGACTTGAGCATAGATAGCTTTTCAGAGCTCTTCAAGGTGGTTACCACTAATGAAGGACTGGCTAACTATCTTGAGAAGCTAGCGAAAAGTATTAAGTCTCTTACAGATATGTCTCTGGAGGAATCCTTGGGTAAAGTTGCTCAGTTCGCTAAAAAGGTGAATGGTTGGTTCTTCTGGTTGTACGATGAAATCATTGGTAACTCTTGGTGGACTGACACTATGGAGGGTGTGAGTAGCCTAGCGGGTAAGCACACTAAAAAGGCGCTTGAATACATCAATTCATTCAGCCGAACTGTCAACTCTATCTTCAAGAATATCAGCGATCTCTTTGAGGATGATTCTCTATTTTCCAGGAAGACTCGCCGGGAATCCTTCAAACTTAATGTTAAGATGGAGATTGAAAAACTAAACCTAGGCGGCATTTTCAAAGATATTAAGTCACAATTCAGGTCTTTCTACATGAGAACTGACTTTGGATTTGTGGGTAATATCCTGGATGCCATGAAAGATTTCCGAGGAGCTGCGGGTGCTGCTACTGCCTCCTTCATCGGTGAGGTGATGAAGGTGACCTCTGGGCTCTCTGAAGACGTTGGTCGTCTCATGGGTCTGGGCTTGCTTACGGGTATTGTGGCAGTCTTTGCAAAATCAAAACTAGCCTCTATCGGTACTGTATTGTTATTTGCACTCACCTCTGATGTTCTTTCGAGGGCTTTTGAGCAGGCCGGGCAAGAAATCTATGATTCTGCGGTATTTGCTAAAATAGCGGAACCAATTGGCCACCACCTCGGAAAGATGGCAAATGAGCTTCTTAGAAACATACCAATGTTGGTTAGTACCCTATCTCAAATGGGTACTGCTTTTGTAGACTCATTTCTTGCTAACTTTGGAGTGATTGGTAGAACAATTAGTTATATAAAGAGTCTTGTTCCAGGCTCAGGCATATTCGATTTTATACTCTTAGGTGCAGGTGCTAGCTTGGTGACGGGAAAGTTTAAAGCGTTCCAATCTGGTCTGTCAGGTATTATTTCGATAATCATGGGCCAAGGCGTAGGTACAATGGCCGGTAAACTTCCAGCTGGAGGGCTTCTCAGCTCCTTAGTTTTTGGAGCTCAACCCCGAGCTTTCCTGGCAATGGGTCTGGGTGCTATTACAATCCTGGGTACTCTGACCGGCTACTTCAATACCCTGTCGGTGCTCACAACAACATCATTAGGACTAGGTCTTGTTGGCCTTGGCCTATTCGGTCGTGGTAACTTCTTATCACTCTTGAAGACCACGCTCGATCGTGTTAAGCGTTTACTTATCTCTACGTTAGCGACAAAAAGCACAGCGCCTGGGTTGATTGAGACCCTACTACCCAAAGGAAAAGGCGCAGAACTAAAACAAAAGTTGACACAATTCTTCACCACAAACTTCCCATCGATGACCTCCTTCTTTCAGGCGGATCAGGCGCGTAAGACCAAAATGGCTCGTGTATGGATCGGGGGTTTCCTTGACCCATCAAACTTCAAAACTCAAGTATCTAAACTGAAGACTTATCTCAGTAAAATAGACTTCTCTAAGTTTGTTGGTAGTCCGGGGGGTGCTGGCAACGCCTCAGGCATGGCTAGTATGGTTCTGTCTGCCTTGAGCTTGTCGACCGTCGGTCAGTCAGTGAAAGACTTCTTTTTATCGGTATCAAACCAAGTCTCGACGTTATCAGGAAAGGTCAAGGATAAGGCCGGTAAATTTGGTCTGTTCAGTAACTTGATGTTTGGTAGTGGTATGAAGGCCGCAGCACTCGCTGCGATTATCATTGGTATCTTCACCGCTGCTGCAAACGCAGCTACAGGCGCAGAATCTGCGGTATCTGCTGTGTCTCGTGGTCTTGAGTTTGGTCTAGTGGGCTTGGCTCTCTTTGGAGTCTTTGGACACAGAACAATCTTGAAATTACTCAAGAAGGTCGCCGTTGCAGCACTGACTGTGACAAGTGGCCTGGGAGCTGGTAGCCGTAGTAGTTTTGGGGCGCTACAACGTACCTTTGACTACTTGAAAGCTTCTGTCCTGACCATCAATAACATTCTCCCAGTAAAGGCCTCGGCTGGTGTCGCAGGTCGTATTGGTAAGTATCTGTTTGGTGGGGCTGGCGTTTTCCTCTCCACTATCGGACGTGCCATCATGGGTCTTGGGAAATTCGCTATCGCTGTGGGTGCCCTCCCGTTTCTAGGGATGGTAGCTGGAGCCGGTTTCCTTACACTATGGCTCTTCGGCCCCGGTAATGGAATTATGGAGAAGATTTCTTGGGCAAAGACTCAAGTGGTCAACTTCTTCACTGGCACCACTGCGCTAGCTAGAAAGACCAGATCTCAGATTGAAGGTTTCCTTCAGTTCGATAAAGTTGGAACTATGGACCTTGGCCTCAAAGATGCCTTGGATTCTGTTAACCTGAACTTGATGTCAGACCAGCAACTCAGTAATATAACCTCCGCAATTGCGACCGCAAATAAAGTGTTTTCTCGTAACCAGTCAATATACGAGAGAGAGGGAAGACTAACTCGCGCACAAATCCGAGAAGTCAAAATCGCTACAAACCTTGTAACTAACGCTGTTAAAGACAACACACCTGTTCCAACTCCTAAAACGGGTGATGGCCTTTTGGGCACAAGTGCCTTCAATCAAAAAGTCTTCACTCGTATGCTAGCATCGAGGATCACAAGTGCGCAATCCACTCCCGATGCGTTACGGAAAACTGAGAGAGATAGAAACTTTTTCAACAGCTTCTTTGGGTATAACCTATCGAAGCCTATTGATGAGCTTGTATACTCATTACAAAAGGGTACTAACTGGATAACACCAAAAATGTCGCCTGGAGTAGACCGCAAAATGACCGAAGCGGAGCTCATTGATAGACGGATGAATCGTCTAGGCGCAGGAGATTCTTTGTCTCCCATGGACTTCAGTGCGGCATTTGCTGCGTCTAACAAAGAGTTGATGGCGTTCCTGGACAGATCTAGTAAGATTAGCTGGGATGAGCTAGAGTCTCAAGGCGCTGCTGACCTTGGAATGGCAATTCAAGAGAGCTTACTTCTCGCACTCGGAAAGGTGTCCACGGGCCAAAGCTACGCTCCTGAAATGGAAGCTCTGAGTTACAACTTGAGGCTGGCTGAGGTAGTTCTTGGACAAGCAAGTACAGCTACTGAATACGAGAAAAATCTACAAGCTCTACTCTCTTCACTGCGGGCCGCTGGGGCGGATATCGACTCCATGGCGGAACTGAGAGGTAGACCGCAAGAAACTATCGATGCAGTAACTCACTCCCTTAGGTTGTTTAACATCTCTCTTGAAAACGCCAAGAGCCAGATCTTCAACTCCTACAATGCAAAACAGATGCAGCAGGGTGGTGAACCCATAAGCCGGAGCCAGTTCAACAATAACTTCACCGATATTGCTGACGCTGCGTCAATTGAAGATCTTACTTCTGCTGTTAACCAATCATTGAATGCTGCAGACTTTAGCTACATGACTTCTCAGTTCAAAAACCTGGGTGACGTACTAAGTGCAACGATAGATGGCGCTCTGCTTGAAACTGACTCTGGGTTTGTTCAGTTGTCCCGTAGGATCTCTGATGCTGCCGATGGCCTTGAAATCAAATGGCTACCTTCAGCAGGAGATTTTGACTTTGCTGAGGGGGAACTTAACGAGCTAGAGAAAATGATAGCTTCCTACTCAGGGAAAGAAGTTGATTTCTTCAACATTGAAGAACAAAAACTAGAGGTCTTTAACCTGTTTGCCGACACTGAAACTAAACTCGAGCGAGTCTTCTCGATGGTGGATGACGCTCCTAGTATAAGCGACGCAATGACACTCTCCAAAGAGTCCATTGACAGGATTGTAGAGTTTGGCTCAAAGCTGGCTGCTGTTCTCCTCCTCATCCGTAGTGGTGATATATCCAGCGTGGTTCTCCCCGCTGAAAGAAAAATTGGAACAACGGCGCAAGAACAAGCCGACATCGCTATGAACGGCCTCAAGAACCGTGCCGATGGTTTGGAGCAAAATATCAAAAAACTTCTCGGTTCGATTGGCTCGGATTCAAGTTCTGGATCGAGTTCTCCAGCTGGAAAGAGTGGTGGAGGTGCCGCTAAAACGTGGTGGGAAGCCTTCAATGAAGGTCTTTCTACTTTGAGTGTGAATGCACCAATCGAAGTATTGGCTAACCTTTCTAAGTCCACTATTGGCAACTTGACTGCTGCTTCGGCTGACTATCTGAAAGCTCAAGAAGCAATTAATAAATCAGCTGCTGATGAGGTAGAACTTCGTCGTAAATCACTGAAAATTATGCAAGAAGCTGAACTCACTGCAATGAGGAGTCTCAATGACGGCACCTTTGGTGGTCTAAAAGCTAGCATGGAAGCTGGGGGGCAGTCTCTTAGTGATGATATCCTTGGAAGACTTTCAAAGGAGCAAGCAGCCTTCGCTTACGATGCTGCCGAACAGATCAAGATCTTAACAAATCAAAGACTAACTATGCAAGTCGGCTCTATTGAAGCAATCAGTGCATCACAAGCGATCGACACCCTGACTCTTAAAATCAGTGATCTTGGAAAAGCTTCTGAACAGATTCGGGACACCTTTGCCAGCTCCCTCACCTCACTGCTTGATGGTTCTGCCAGCCTTGGAGAGTTCTTCAGCGGCTTGCTTGATATGATCTCCAGCAAAATAATTGAGGAGTTCTCTGCAAGCTTCACTGACGCTTTATTCGATGCTCTCGGCCTTGACCAAATATTTAATGATATGTTTGCAGGCATTAGCGAGGCAGGGACTAAGGCAGGTGGAGGTCTGGCAATGACCTTCGGCACAGGTGTTGCTGAAACTGCAAGTCAAGAAGTAACTCCCGCGTTGTTCGGTGGTAGCGGTGCTATCTCCGGTATCTTCAAGTCCATTGGAAAATCTCTAACAGGTATCTTCAAATGGATTGGTGGGCTGTTTGGTGGCTTTGGCGGGGGCGCGGCTCCTGTTGCGGCTGCAACTGGTGGTCTCATCCGAGGTGCCGGAACGGGTACTAGCGACTCTATCGCAGCAATGCTATCAAACGGGGAATTTGTAACTCGTGCGTCAATGACTAAGAAGTACCAACCGCTTCTTGAAGCGATTAACAATGACAACGTCCCTGCCTTTGCAAGGGGTGGTCAAGTTGGTCCAGTAAACAAGAAAGCAGTTTTTCAAGCTTCTGGCCGTAGAGGTCAAACATCACAACACTTCGAGATCAATGTTCACGGCGACGTGTCCAGACAGTCTCGCAAGGAAATCGTCTCAATGCTCCCCGAGATTGCTAACGGGGTTAACATGTATAACAAAGAAAGAGGAAATAGATGAGTATCAGGACATACGAGTTTGAGGGTAACACCATTGTTGCCCCACTCCGCATCGAATCTAACGAACCTGTTTTCATCAACGATTCAATCTCACTTTCTCAGTCAAGAGCCTCGCAAGGGGCTCAACGCTGGGAGATTAGTTTTGACTTGCTGATGAAGGACACTGAAGCAGACGCTCTAGTGGCCATGGTTTCCACACGATCAGCACCACAAGTTATGGAGTTTCCACAACTTAACGACGTCAACAAGAAGGTTACCACTACCTCACCCGCTTCAACGGCTGCAAGCGCTCTGACAGGCTCCACGAGTATTTCAGTGACTTGCTTCGGTCTTATCCCCAAAGGTTCTTTCGTTAAGTTCTCAGGACATGATAAGCTCTACATGTTGACTGCCGACCGTGAGAGTAGCGGGACTATGACCTTTTTCCCAGCCTTGATTGCGCCCGTCAACGTTTCCGAGAGTGTTTATCACCCTGGATCCGAGGGCGTTGCTTTCAAGTACTGGAAGGATGAGGCTACCAGTCTTGGTGTCACCTACGAAGATGGTGTTCTTGCCTCCGTTCAGGGGCTTAGACTCTTGGAGGCGCTATGAGAAACAACATACCTGCAGGCTTTGTTACTGCGCTCTCTCAGAAAGACCTCAAGTTCTACTTCATTGTGGCTATCCATGCGACTTCTGCCTCTTACTTCTTTTCTAGCTTTCCAACTACAATGACTATCGATGGTTACCTTGTCCATGGTGGTGCAAACCTCGTGGCTGTGGACACACCTCGGGCGAGCAGCTCAGTTGACAAAGAGCAGTTCAAGATTGTTCTGGCGGGGGGTAATCCTATTCCTCTGTCAGACCACAAGAACGGCCTGGCTGGCAAGAAGATGGAAGTGTGGATTGGTCGTTTCGACACCAATGGTGCTCCTGTGGTGAGCTCTTTCAACGATATGCTTCTGGCTTACCGCGGAACTGTTGACCAAGACTCAATCAGTAATGACTTTGAATCACTACAAGTCATCGTCACGGGCTCTTCACCTATGGCCAACCTTGACCAACGAGGTGGGTATCCGGTGTCGCGCGATGGCATGGACCAAATCAATGTAAACGATACGAGCTTTGACTTTCTCTATAAGGGGTCGTCTAAGACTCTGGAATGGGGGAAAAGCTAATGGCTATCTTTACACTACTTGTAGCGGCTAACGTAATCACCTTATCAACTACTGCTCTATCCATCCTCTCTCTTGGTACCAGTATGTTGTACCAGCGAATCCGCCAGAAGAAGATGCAAGACCGCATGGAAGCGGACATGGACAAGCAAAAAGGCTTTGAAATCGCTGTTGATGGCGAAGCCTTTGACCTTCCAGTTCTGTATGGCAGGGGTAAAATCGCAGGAGGTCGGACTTACTACGAAGTCAAGTCAGACTATAACAGTTTCACTAACCTGTTGGTTGACCTCGAAGGCGGGGTTCGTGAACCCGCAACAGGCGCTTGGTACACCGCAGATCAGACTTATTTCCGTATTGTCACCTACTCTACAGTAAATGGCTTGACGCCCCCAAGTCAAGTATACGTCCTCTGGGGCGGCTACACCAAGACCAACAACGCCACTGACCCTACTCAGGCTCTCCGAGCTGACTCTTCCGCAATGGACAGCAACTACTCTGACTATAGTGAGTCAACCGGCTCTGTCTATGGTAATGATGGTGCAGTCTACCTCAAGGGCTCAGTCGTGAACTCTACCACTGCAATGGTTCAGGTCAGCTTCGGCGGAGGCGAGGGGGAAGTGACCGCTGGCTCCACGGCAACTATTACCGACTACCAAGTCTACAAAGTTGTTCCCGATACTAACACCAACTCCAAGAGCGCTTACTTTGCTCACGGCCTTGAACCCGGAGAGACAATCAATGGTGAAAAACGAGAGTTCCTGTTCCTACAGCAGGCTGTCGCCTATGGTGGTATCAACCGGGTAGTTGACATTGATGTTAACGACAAGCCTTGGGATGACGAAGACTACCAATACGGTCAACGGATCCACTTCTATCGCAACGGTAACGTAGCAGATCCAATGGCAGTTGCTAACTTCACCATCGCCAACCCCGAGAATATGACATTCACGAACACCGCCTACGCTAGTATGGTATTCCGTCTCAACAGAGACGACTACAACTACTCAGGCTCTGTTCCAAACGTTTCCTTCTACGTTGAAGGTATGCGAATCAAATCAGTCAATAAGGTAGGACAAGTCTACTCACTCAGCGATGACAAAGCCTACTCTAACAACCCTTCTTTGTGCCTCCTTGACTACTTGATGAACCCTATCTACGGTAAGGGTCTGAAAGCTGAACAGATCGACCTTGAGAGCTTTTACAACGCAGCTCAAATCTGTGACGAGGAAGTCATGTCTAATCAGGACATGGGTGGTAAGATCAACGGTGTTAGGCCGACCGAAGAAGGCGATCCTCAGACCCCCATCAAGGTTTCAGTAAAGCGGTTTGCCTGTAACATGGCAATTAACACCGGAACACCTATTCGGGAAAACATTGAAGCTTTCCTGGAGACAATGCACAACGCAGAGCTTGTCTGGTCCGGCGGTAAGTACAAGCTTCAACTGGCTTACCCTACTTCTGAGATTGAGCAAGATGCGGCTGTTGTCATGTCTTTCGACAGCTCCAACATTATCCGCAAGTCTATCAGCATTAGCTGGCCTTCTATGTCGGACAAGTATAACCAAGCGACTATTCGCTTCAGGGATGAATCTAGCGACTACGGAGAAGACAGTGTTAGCTGGCCTCCCCGTTACAGTGCTGTTCATAAACAATTCCTTGAAGAGGACCGAGGTGTAGACTCTACCTTCGAGATGTTTGCGGCAGGCACTACCGATCGCTACCACGCTCTAGCCAAGGCCGAGCAGCTTGTCCGGTCGAGCCGTCGATCAATCACTCTAGAGATGACTGTCGACACCACGGGTATCTTGTTGGAGCCCGGTGACCTTATTCGAGTCACTGAAAGTACTACTGGCTTCCAGAGTGATGAGCTTCTCCCCGTTGATGATGTCTTCAAAGTCGAAGAGATCAAGACAAACGAAGATCTCACTGTGAATGTCAAGGCAGTTGGCTTCCGTTATAACGACCTTGCGTGGAATGTAGACGACAACATCGGCTATGCCTACACTTACCAAAACATCTACAGACTTCCTATCCCGACGAATATCCAGCTGCTGACCGATGACTTCACGTCTATCAAGGCAGACACTACAGGTGTTCTCACTTGGGATGACCCAACTGATGTGAACGTTCGTGACTGGGTCGTTGAAGCCTCTCTGATCAACCCGCCGGACCCTGTCGACCCTGTTCCTCTTGACCCAGGGTTCTCAGCTCGTGAGTTGGATATCTTCAACCTGTATGCCTCTATTCTGTATAGGCAGCCAGACCAATCAGGTTTTGACTTCTGGAACGCTACAACTCTAGATATTGCCACAATGAGCCAAAGATTCTATGCTGCTGCTGAAAAGCAGTGGGTAGTCTTGGGCACAACTACTGTCCCCCGCTTTGAGATTCAAGGTCTGAACACTGGTGCCTACGACTTCAGTATTCGATCTCGTGATGGTGTTAACAACAAGTCGGCCAGAGGTATCTACGCCAACTCAGCCTTCCAACGTAATAACCTGATCTTTGGTGACATTGACCCCGTTTCTGGTCTCACTATTTCCAAGACCACTGAAGGCGTTTACAGTGCTGACTTCCTTGATCTTGACGTCCGTTTTACTCTCATTGAGAAAGAGCTGGCGGCTGCTCGCTACAGGATTACCCGAGACGGAGACACTTGGTCATCGACAATAACAGAAGTTATTGACCCTGCAGTTGCATTTGATCCTGGTTTCACCCAGAGAGAGCTCGACATTTACAACGCTTACTTAGAGATCTTTAGTAGGCAGCCGGATCAACCAGGCTTTGATTACTGGGTCGCTACTGATGTATCTATCCAAGGTATCCGGGCCAACTTCCAAACTGTTGCTGACAATTTAGCTATCACTCCCAGCATTAACATCGCAGGAGCTAGCGCGACAGTCAGCTTCGAGTTCTCAGACCCAACGGGCTCTGCCATTGTCAGTACACCTATAATGATCCAGATTCCTGGAGAAGAAGGTGCTCCTGGCCTCGACGGTAAGACTGTTGCAATTTCCGTTGGAGAAAACGGGGCGGTATTCGCCTACGATCAAACAGGCCAGAACCCCTTCCCTGCTAACGTTACTCTCTCGGCTGTCGGGTACAACTTCCAGGGTACAAAAAATTACTCTTGGTCAGTTGATGGGGTTAGTAGTGTCAACACCGAAGACTTTGTATATACACCACCACCTAATCGCTCTTCGCTACCTGACGTTGTCAGGCTAGTGATGTACGACGATGGTGTACCTGCTGGCGAAGACTATCTCTCTATCGGGGGCACACAGGCGGGTAGTGATGCTATCCAAGTCTTCTTCGATAACCCGTCGCAAGCTCTGGCGGCAGAAGCCAATGGTGCTGTGACTAACTACTCTAGCACAGGTGGTACCTTCCGAGTCTTCCAAGGCCCAACTGAACTGGACTACGACCCAACACCGATTGCTGGTGAGTGGTTGATTGCAGACTCAGTCGTCACTCAGGGTACGATTACCGTTGGCGCGTTCTCTAACGGGTCTGTTGGCAACCATGCTAACATGTCCACGGATCGCGCAGTGATTGAGTACACCATTACAGGTAAAGACCTAAATGGTAACGACTTCTCCAGAGTCTTCCAGCAGTCTATCTCAAAGGCAATTGCTGGCGAAGATGGAATAGTTGGTGATCCTGGTCCAATCGGGCCTCCTGGAAAAACCGCTAAGATAACCATAGCTTCAGGTAAACTAGCAATGAAGTACAACACCGCAGGTACTTCTCCGGTTCCTAGCGAGGCGAGCTTTACCGCTAGTGTGTTTAATGCCCCCGGCGTTATCACCTATGTGTGGAACAAGAATGGAGCCTTCGTAAGTAGTAGCGATAACTACACAATCACCGCGCCTACTTCGATCCCTTCTGAAGCCGATAGCATCGAACTCATTGTCTACGAGGATGCAATCGAGATTGCGAGAGACTCTGTCTTTGTGATCTATACACAAGACGGATCAAATGCTATTCAGGTAGTAATGGATAACTCCAGTCACGCTATGCCTGCTTCTGTTAATGGCGTCATCCAAACGTACTTTGGCTCTGGCTCAACTATCCGAGTCTATGAAGGCGCTACGGAAGTTCAGTATGACGGTCTGGGTGCAACACCCGGAACTTACTCTGTTTCTGTTCTTGGAGTCTCGCCAGTGGCCTCGCTATCTGTCGGGTCTATAAGCGACGCCGGGTCTTATGCACTCCTTGGCCAACACTCAGCAATGGACTCTAACGTAGATGTTGCAACTATCACACTGGAAATCATTGGTCTGACCTTTGCTGGAGACTCTTTCTCTCAAACAGTGACTCAGACGATCTCAAAGGCAAAAGCCGGAGCAGATGGTGCCGATGGTGCCAATGGAGCTGACGGTTCAACAGGCGACAGGACAGCAACAGGCCTTTTGTACTTCAATACGTACTCAAGTACTGCCCCTGCAACTCCTTCCGCCAGTGGTTTTGATTTCAGCACAGGGGTCTTTACAGGTCTCTCTTCGGGGTGGTCAAGAACGCCTCCTGGTATGTCAAGCTTGCCCACAATCAGTAACCAACTCTGGACTTCTGAGTTCTATGTTGTTCAACCTGACAGTGGAGCTGTAACAATCAGCTTTACAGCCCCTAACGGGTCTACTGTGTTCCCCAGCGATATCCAGTCCGACAACTTTGTGGCTGGGTCTTCAGGTTGGAGAATCAGGAGAAACGGTGGTTCAGCTGAATTCGGCTCAGCCAGTATTCGTGGTCAGCTTACCGCCAGCCAGCTAATACTAGACACTGGCAGGCTGGCAACTTCTGGCAACTCTCTAACCATCAAATCAGGGGGTATATCCTCGCCGTATCTTGCGTCTGACGCGGCCACTAACGCGGCCTTTAACCGGAGTGGATCCATGAGCACTGGGCACAATGGGCTCGCTACTACTTGCATCCTCCCTCAGCCAGCTGGCACTACTGCAGACATTATCGTGATCTGGAACTTTGAACAGAGTTATCCAGACGGCCCCGGAGCTCAGTGGGGATATAAAGTCACCATGGATGGAGCCACAACTCCTGGCAGTAGCCGTAATTCACCACTGATGATTGCAGTCAATGACCACCCCTCTGGCACTGTTGTTTGGACAGACAAGTATACTTCCAGTGCAACGGATCGTACTGTTCTGCTTTACTGGTACAGCGCAGCTGGTGGTGCAAGTACTATTTCGGCTTACGGTAACCTAACCGCATTCATAAGGTATAAATAAATGAAAACATACTTAATTTACATAACATCAACTGGAAAGATTTGTTCTCAAATCGAGTTAGGGGGGGACCCACCGGGTCTTCCTCCTGAGGTCAGCTTTCTGGAAATCCCAGAGCCACTGGAAAACATAGATCTTTTCATGGTAGACGTAGGGGAGGTTGTACCCACCACCCTTCCGATACCAAATATTGCTTGGGATGCAGCTATGCAAAAAGTGCATTTTAGGCTGTCTAACTCCGACTGGTCTCAGATTGGGGATACTCCTGCTAACGGGTATGCTTGGGCGGTCTATCGATCTCAGCTGCGAGCTATCCCCTCTTTGTACTCCACACCAGAGTCCATTGTTTGGCCCGTTGAGCCCTCCACGACTATCTCTGACAAGATAAATTTTGAGCGTTCTCGTCGTATTGTTCAGGGGGTAGCGGTCTCTGTGGCTGGCTATCCCAACACGATACACCTACGAGGTTTGCCCTCAGATATCCAGACTATTCAAGGTCTGCTGTCAAGAGCAAAGATCAGAGTAGATAGCAACGACACAACTACGAATGTCTTTCGAGACATGAACAACGTAGACCACGCACTGACACCTGCCCAGATGGTAGACCTCGGTGTTCAGGCCATAGACTGGGTAGAGCAAGTATTCATTGACTCTTGGGCACTCAAAGCTATGGACCCGATCCCCGAAGATTACACAAACGATATTTATTGGCCCTAAGGAGAAACCATGAACAAATTTAGCGCACGATCAAAACAACGACTACGAGGAGTCAAGGCTCCTCTTGTGAAAGTGGCGAACCGCGCCATTCAGTTGTCCGCAGTAGACTTTGGAATCACCCAAGGTCTGCGAACCCTTGAACAACAGCGACGGTATGTCCAGGAAGGCCGCTCCAAGACAATGCGATCACGCCATCTGACAGGTCACGCGGTTGATGTTGTAGCCCACCACGAGGGGGTGTATACGTACGAGCCCTTTGAGCTCTACGTTGACATTGCTGAAGGTTTTCGAAGAGCTGCTATTGAGTTGGATGTTGAGGTAATGTGGGGCGCTTCCTGGCTCCGCCCCCTCAACGAATACTTGAGCGCTCAGTCAGCGATGGACGACTACGTCAAGGCTCGCCGAGCGGAGAACCGTAGGCCCTTCATGGACGGACCGCACTTCCAACTGACATGGAGGTCTCACCCAGAATGACTACGGATGAATGGAGAGGTAACCTGATTCGTCGAATTGATAATCTTGAGATGCGGAATCAAGAATTGCTGAACCGAATGGTTCAACAGGAAATCAAGTCCGCAACAGACAAACTTAACACTTCGATGGTTGACACACGCTTGACCAACATTGAGAACAGTCTCCGATGGATCTCCAGGGGCTTTGGTGCCGCTGTCATCGCTTACGTGGCTCAATTCGTTCTTCAAGGAGGGCTCTCAGTTGTTCAATAAATTAGAAAGACTAATCTGGTTGGTTGTGCTAGTCTACGTGTCGCTGATGGCTCTGCCCGCAGCTCTCTGGTATAAGCCTGGAGACCTCTTCGTGGCTGACAGCTTAGTCGGTGAGGATATGGTCCTCGGTTACGATGGCGGGGTTGTTGTCCAGACCCAAATCAAGTACTCTGTTGTAGTCCGAAACGTCATCACGAACGAGATCGAGATGGAAGACGCTGGTGGACCTTTCGAGTACAAACTAGAAAGCATCAGGCCAGATCCTTTGCTCATGTCTTGGTGGTCGCCTCGAACTTACGGCGACGGAAAACGGCTTGCTGAAGGTGTCTATCGCTTGAAGACTTGTTGGACGATAACGTCACCAATGTACGGTATACTACCGCCAAAAACAACCTGTGCGGAGAGCAACATCTTCAGAGTCCATCGAAATGAAAAAGACATTTAAACGAGAACTAGGTCTGGTAATGTTTTTGTGGTTGGTTTATATCACTGAGACAAAGGAGATTCAACTTGTTTCGACCCTCGCTCCACCGATTTTTCTCTATATTGCTTTTGCTATGGGTGCTGATGTTTACAGCAAGCTGCAGCAACCCGGTTCTCGGCCTTCTAACAGGCGGTGGACCGAACGTGGCAGCGAACACGCAAGTAGGGAAGACGAACAACCAGACGATAGGCAGCTCTAAGAACACGGAGCAAAGCATCGTTCGACCTCAAGCTAGAGACATCAAACAAACCTCCGACACCAATAGAGTTAGTACAGAATCCGTTGAGACTCTTGTAGTCAATGAGATTCCTCCTTGGCTCGTTGGTTTGTTTCTATTGCTCTTCGTTGCTTGGTCGTACCTTCTTTGGAAGCTCCCCTCACCTGATGAAATCTGGAAAAAGAAAAAGTAGACTGGCCCTTCGGGGCCTTTCTTTTCAAACTGGAGAGAGGTAAAAAAAAAAAAAAAAAAAAAAAAAGAGGCCGCAGAGCACAATGCTCCACGACCCCCCGTCACTAGATAGTCACTGACCTAAAAAAGGTAGCGTAGTTGTCGATAGTAGAACCCTCCAAACCAGGAGCGGTGTTGATTTCCAGAACATAGGCTTCACCATGCCGCTCATTGTAGATGACGTCCACCGCACCGAAGTCAAGGTCCCTCATCGCTGCAGTCGCACGAATTGCCTGGTAGATAACATCTTGAGGAACTTCGATATCGTTACGAGCAAAGATGAAGCCGTTAGCGTGATTCCGAACCTGAAAATCAACTTGATCATCAGGGACTTCAATACGTCTTAGCTTCTTCTGAACATCGATCACCGAGAAGGGGCCATCAGCCCGTCCTACGTGGATTCGAAACTCACTAGCTTTCTTGACGTACTTGACCAGAAGAGTTCCGTCGCGCACACCGTCTAACTCACGTTCATTTGTGATCTTGACGATGCCTTCCCCGCTGTGTCCAGCGAGAGCAGTACGAGCAAACACTAACTGGTTCTCTCGCTCCTGAAACCAACTCCTCGCCACGGCCTTGTCAGTGGTCCAGTCAGGAGTCCGCGCAGGTTCTGCTGAACTGCTGTTTCGCTCAAAGAACATCCGCTTGTTTGAGGCAGAGCGAACGGCTTCCGGGTGGTTTAGAAGTTTACCCAACCCCCGAGTGTGTGACTCAGGTAGATCGGTAGACCCCCAGTTGATCAGCGTCTTGTTTCGTGAAGGACGGAAACGCGAATTCTCACGTCTGATCAGTCGCCCTTCTAGCGCCTCTGTCAGAGCCCGTGCGCTACGTGACCCTGCGCGGTAGGGGAAAACAAAAGTAGTAGCTACCATCTTACTTCCAATCAGTTGAGTAAACCCAGTATTGCGTGTCGCGGATACCGTTGTAGATTTTTTCTTCGTAGCCAGGAACAGCCCGAATCAGTGCTGCTTCTTTTCCACCCCCGAAGATAATATCGATTGCGTTCTCGATACCTCCTGCGCTGAAGGCACTGAGTAGATCTGAGGCATCACTGAAGGAAGCATGAGTCTCCCGCAGCCGCGCCAGAATATCTATCCACTCAAGGATACTACCCGGTGTAGTGGGTGTTTCCATCGCCCGGAACTCGAGAGAACCGTAACGAGAGAGAGCGTTCAGATTCATAGCCGCGTAACGGATATTATCTGAAGTCAAGGAATCAAAGTTTTTGTTCACGAAAGCCCGATGCAGAGCTGTACTAATGTACTCAGCATCCGCCAAACGAAGACAGAACAAATTCCCAACGCGGTCTTCACCAAATCTTTCGGTGAGAACCTCTTCAAAGGCGTAGTAGGCAGCGATCACCGTGCCCAGCTGCCTGATTGTCAAGTCCTGACAGTTGACGTGTACGTGAATACCCGCCCGCATGGACCTACGGATTTTTCCTCCCGACTGTTTAATGTTGTTGTAAAGATCTTGGACTGCCTTCTTCGCAGCGTCTAGACTCACTGGTTGACGTAGGACATACTCAAGAGCGCCACTACCGCGAAGAGAGCCGTCCCTTGTTGCATTCCAGTTGGGGAGATCCTCGGTTCGTGGAGAACCCTCCACCTCAACCTCCACCCCAAACGTACCCTTGGTTTCAATCAAACCAAAGACCTCTCGTACCTTTTTATCGAGCAATGTTTTCTTCTCCTACGACTTGCGACAGCTCCTCAATGAGGAACATTTTATCGGTGTTTAGTTTGAACTTATCGGCCTTGTCAACCTTGCCAACGACGTTCCCTCGGTACGCCAACTTGAAATGCTGAGTGAGAGCGAAGTAGCGGCTGAAGGCTGTAGCGACCCCTTTCTCTTCAACGTCCTCAAACAATGCCCCAAGATTGGAAGGGAACATCGAGCAGATTGTGTCTGACAAACGCTTGCTGTTAGTGTTCAGCCACCCGGTAGAGACCCCCGCTACGGAGCCCTCCCTTGTGAAGTTCAGCTGCGAGCTTCGGATACCCTGTCGGTACTCTCTCCGCAGTGGTGCCCTGGTGATGAACTTTGTCGGCCCCTCAAGGGGGTTAACATAGCCGAAGCGGCCTACCTGAAATTGCAAGTCTCCGCTAACACCCACCGCGCTGATGGCTACCCCTTCTGAGTCCCGACCGATTTGGTGGATAGTCGCTCGGTCGAGACGATTCGAGCCGCCGTCAGGCTCTATGTGGTCGATCAGCATCAGCTGACCCAACGTCTTGTTGAACATGTAGGTGCCCTGCACCCGGCTCACAGCATAGCTCAGATCGTTGTTAAACATTAATGATGCTCTCCCTGATAGCTTGATCACTGATGTGATCGAAAAGTGGAGACTCAATCAAGAATCTCGGTGTCAGTTGAACGTTACCCCCGAAGAGGTTGACCTTCTTGTCAAACTTGGTTGTACCAGACATCAACGCTCTGATCCCTTGAACTGTTCGATCGAATACCGTCACGATCAGATCGTCGGAATTCAACCACTCGTTACTCAGTGTGCGATACTCCATCCCATAGGGCTTCGGGCGGAAGGCACCAGCCTTGCCGTAGAGCTCACGACGTTTCTTTGGCGGGCTGTCGTCCCGAACCTTGAGACCAGGACCCTCCCAACCGAGAGAGCTCTGACCAAGATAGTGGTCTAGCTGGGCCGCAAGCACCTGACACTCCATCATGTGCTCCGGTGAGAAGGCATCAAAGTCAGCACCCCACCCAATGTGAACATGGCCCCCTCCAGACCGACAGTTTTCCAGGAGGGAAGAAACCACAGGTGCTGGGTTAGCAACCCCTGTGTAGGCGGAGAAGTCAGGTTCACAACCAAGCTCCAGCGCCTCTTCAGGCTGTTCCTTCATCTCCTTTGCCCCGAAGTTCACAAGAGCTTTTGCGTGGAGCTCGTAACGGGAACCAACCATCTCCTGCAGTTGAGCCATGACAGCGCGGATGTTGCTCAAGAACTCCTTTGAAGTCCGTGAGGGATCAATCCCAAATTCCAACGCCATACCGTCGACTTGAACCATGCCGTGCTCAACAAGGTGTGGTGCTTCCTTTGTCCCTGGAATCATTCCGTAGGCAGAGACGTAGCGGCTTTCCTTCGTATCAAACATGAAGACTTCAGGGTCGCAACCCAGGAAAAATTCGGTACCTTTGATCTTAACCATTATGCGGCTCCTTCTTGTTTAAATTCAGCTGCGCAGAGAGCACACAGGGGTGTCTCCTTGTCCAGCCAACGTATATCGCCTTCTTTGTGCTCATCGAAACTCAGATTGTCCTGACACAAGGAACAACCGTACTTGGTATGTTTATCAAACTCAGTTGCGTCCTTGAAGCTGACGTCAACCCAACCAGTGTCGAAACTCGTTACGTTCGAGTGAGTAATGCCCTTAAACTGCCGGTTACCACCCCCAGAAACCCCACGGTGATTGTTGTTCTGGGGAATGGTAAAAACCTTGGGGGTGATCTCCCTTTCTTCCACAAGCTCCACCTTAGGCTCGATCTGGAACTTCATGTAGGTGTGAGCGGGTATCTCCTTGACCTCCTTGAAGATTGCTGACTGCCGAGCCTTTGCCGCTGCAACTGACAGCATCCACTGTTCGCTTGCGTAGGCGTAGGCCGTCTTTGAGGCGTTGTGAGCAATGAACAACGGACGCTCACTGTTGCGGTAGATATTGAAGGACTTCTCCTTCGCGTTCCACCAAGTGAGGGCCATGGCACCCTTGGCAGTCTCCACGATCTTATCGATGGACCACCCCTCGGCAAGAGCCCGGAAGATCTGTTCTGAATCAGTCTCACCCTCCTCGTTGTCAGGAAGTTGGTGGAGACCGCCGGAGAGAGTTCCGTTGTGGCAACCCACAATGTGCTGTGCATGGAAGGGGTGAGCGTTTGTCTCGCTCGTGGCCCCAATTGTCTTTGCACGGTTGTGCCCCATCAAAAAGCTGATGCTGCTTTCAAAGGCAGACTTATCAAGTTTACCATTGCTTTCAAACACTTCTGGGTACTTCCTGAAGAGAGATGAGGGGTGCCCGACGGCCTTGAACAGGTCGACCCGACCATCTTTTCCGTTGTATTTTGAAGAACGAACCGCAACTCCTGTGGAGTCTTCGCCTCGAACTACATCAAGATGCAACATCCAACGGAACATGTTGATTTGATTTACATCGACGTTCTTGTCGATAATTCCTACTAGACCACACATAATTTTAACCTTTTGTTTGTTCGATAACCAGTTCAAGCGCCATGAGATTGACGCCTACTTTTGACTCTGCGTTTTGACCCCCTGACTCCAAGTTTAGTTTGCGCAGCTTCTCCGCCATTTCCGGCCAGAGCGACTTGTAGTTGCTGACCTTGACCAAAGCTTCTTTCATCCCAAGGATTGTGGGGTGTTCTGAGAGGATGCCGCTGAGGTTTCCAGAAAGCTTAGGTTTTTTGTCACCCCCTTCGCGGTACGTCCGCATCACCTTTGACAACCCGAACATACCGGGCTCAGCCAGGAACGACACCCCCCTGCTAGGGAGCTGGTATTCGTCCCTCAGCAAGTTAACCAGCCCTGAGAAATCCAAGTCAGGAAAGGGAAGGTGGTTTGTTGACATGAATTTACCTGAGGCCGCAGCGTGACCCATCAGCCTGACAGATTTATCCTTATCGATGGTGAAGTTGTTCCCTGACAAGAACATTGCCAGCAACCCCATGATAGAGACACCGAAGTCGCACTCTACGACCGCTCCGGTATTCTGAAGCCTTTCACGGAACTCGTTCGTGGTGGTTCTTGACAGCTGGAGAGCCCCGCCAACCAAGTTCCAGTCTTGAGTCAGGTCAAGGAGAAAACCAAACTCTTTGATGACGTCAATATCTTTTTCTTCAAAGACAACGGCCCAGGGCGACTTGTTCACAAGCCAACCAACAAGGGTTTCAACTCCAGGGGCCTCGATGACCTTGGGGTCAGTCATGACAACACAGTAGTCCCACCCGTTCGACTTATTGTCTTTCAGAAAACGGAACAGCCCAGCATGGCAGGCCCCCGCCATATCAACACTCCGCCCATCGACGTTGAGTGCCGCATACTTGACATTGCTGCTGGAGCTCTGCAGAGGCTCCAAGATCTTTTTATTCTTGTACGTTTCGATATATTCAGCCATAACGACTCTCTAGTTTGGTAAAAAAGCCCCAGCGGGTGCTAGAGCTTTCTTATCGGTTGAAGTTTGTGATACCCAACAATCTTGAAGGGCTTAAACACAGCTTGTCGTGAAGACACAAAAATAGTCGCCTGATTAAAAAGGATCATCAGGCTACCGTCTTCCAGTTGTGCGGAGTAGATAACGGTGTACTCGCTACCGTCATCAAACTCCACAATATCGCCACGCTTCAGTGTTGCGTAGTCTCTAAACGATGTTTCTCGCATAGTTGCGAACCTCTTCGAGAGAACCCACCGGGTTCCCATCGATGATGAGGATCGGGAGTGATTTGATACCCCCTAGATCCCCTTCATACTCTGTTATATCCACCATTTCAAAGGGGATTTCTGCCCTCTCAAGATACCGTTTACCGATATCACACTGAGAGCAGTAAGGAGTCTTCCTAGTTACAAGTACAACTCCCATGATCAAGCCTCGCACGCTGTACAGCTAACCAAATCCCTCGCAAGTTGTTGCGCAGGGCTAGTGGAACGCTGGTAGTATAGAGACTTAAGACCAAGAGACCAAGCTGTGATTAGCAACTCGTGGATGTCCTTGGCGGGGGTACTTGGGTGGATCATTAGATTCAGAGACTGGCCCTGATCAATGAACTGCTGGCGATCTGAAGCCTGAATGACTAGCTCCAGCTGGCTGATCTCGCCAAAGGTCTTGAAGACAGCCTTCTCATCCTCAGATAGGAAGTCTAGGTGTTGTACAGAGCCGTCCTTGATGAGGATGCTCCGCCACACACTATTAAGCCAGACAGTCCGCTCTGGCTCAGCCTTACCCGCTGCGTACTTCTCTTCCAACAACTTCTTTAATTCTGGGTTGCGGAAGGTGTACTTCCCCTTTGCCAGATCCTTGGTGAAGTAGTTAGAGTTGAGAGGTTCGATGCTGGGTGATACCTGACCCAACACAAAGCTGGAGCTGGTGGTTGGTGCTACAGCCATCAGTGTGGCGTTTCGGAGGCCTGTACCCTTTAGCAGCTCAGGTTCTCCAAAGAGTTTAGCCATCTCTCGAGAAGCAGACTTTGTGCGCTCGTCAATGACCTTGTGAACTTCAATGTTAAGCTCACGAGCCTCTACAGATTCGAAGGGCAACCCACGGCTCTGATAAAGGGTGTGCAGCCCCAAGGTACCAATACCGATTGCTCGGTGCTCACTAGCAGCCTTGTTGACAGACTCCATGAACTTAATACCTGTTGTCTTACGGACATACTCTTCAACAACACAATCGAGGAAGTAGGTGTAGACTTCAACTGCGTTAGTTATTACCCACTCATCAAACAGGGCGAGATTCATGGAGCCCAGAACACAAACGAAGCTGATGTCTGTGTCACTAGGCTGCATGATCTCGGTGCAGAGGTTGCTGCTCAGAATTGTCAACCCTGCGTCTTTGTAGTGCTTTGGAGCAGCCTTGTTAACGTTGTCTTTGAAGAACAGGTAAGGATAACCTGTCTCTCGACGTTTACTAATTACAGCGGCCCAAATCTTTCGCTTCTCAGGATCACCCTCAAGCATAGATTTCAACCAGTCGTCACCTACACACAATCCAAAGCTAAGGTGCTTGATATAGAAACCGTCCTCCTGAATTCGCAACACCTCATAGATGTCAGGAGAGTCGATCTCGTAGTAGACTGCGCAAGCGCCACGTCTCACCCCACCCTGACGAACCGTCTCAACATTCGACTCAATGAGTGAACTGAAGTGAACGGCCCCGTCAGCGGTAGAGCTAGTCCCTCGAATGGGCGAGCCACGAGGGCGAAGTCGACCAAGGTAAGCCGAAGTCCCTGCCCCGTGTTTTGTTTGCATCCCGATCTCAGCTACCTTCTGAAGGATTTCTCCCATGTCATCGTCGATTACAACATTGTTGCAGCTGACGGGTAGTCCCTGATCGCGACCATAGTTAGCTAGGACGGGTGAAGCGAAGCTATAGAAACCCCGACCAGCGTACTCAAAGAAAGACTTCGAGATCCCGCTAGCCTTCTCACGTGTCATCCCCATCCTCAACAGTTCGTCGTAGAATTTGTCAGCCATGAAGGAAACCCGAGTTTCGATGTCTTCTCCGTCTTGTAGATACCCCTTCGACAAGAAGTCCCTACTGTCTTTGTTTGCCCATTCGAATGTCATTAAAATATGTCCTCTGCCGTTATCGGCTTATCTTTCTTGGAGTACTCCGTGGGTTTCTTGTGGAAGAAATCGGTCATGTTGTTGCCGTAAGTCTCCTCCTCCATCCACAGAGTCTCTGTAATTAGGTGTGCTTTCTCTGGATCAGTGCCGATGCCCTGGAAGCCAATCATTTGCATAGACTCGTTCAGTCGATCTGCAATGTAGACTTTCAAGATATCGCTTGACAGGTGTTGATCCGTGTAGCCTTGCAAGATCCAATCGATAACTTCACACTCCGATTGGAAGGCCACCAAACACTCTTCTCGTACCCGATCTTCCAGCTCCTTGTCAAAGAGTTCTGGGTACTCCTCTCGCAGCTTGTTGATGAGGAACATACCGATCTGAGCGTGTAGAGTCTCTTCAGAACGAGTATACTGGATTTGTTGTGCAGTATCCTTCAAGACTCCGTCAAACCGGTTGAAGTGCATGACAGTGTAGAACTGGCTGAACAGTGATACATTTTCAACGAACAACGTGAAGAGGCAGATCGCGTAGATGTACTGCTTTCGATCATCTTCGTAGACCTTGTCATTGTACTTTTGTAGATACTGAACTCGACCAGCAACTACTTTTTCTTCCAGGTTCTTTTCAAACACCGCCTCGAGACCGAGAGAGGTGATCAGCTTCTCGTAAGCTTGATTATGAATGACCTCGTTGTTGGCCATCACAAACCCCAGATCAACCATCGCGGGGTGTGGGAGGTTCTGTCCTAGTTTACCCCAGAACGTCTTGACAGCCACCTCAATTTGCCCAATGGCTGAGAGAGATCTGATGATCACCATCTTCTGTTCAGGTGACAACTCACTATGAAACTGGTTGTAGTCAGAACGGAAGCTAAACTCGTTTGGAGTCCAGTGCGATGACCAAATAGCATCAATGAACTTTTGTGTTTCGGGGTAGAGATTTGGTTTTCGTGATACTTGATGGTCAAATAGACCCATTTAGTTCTCCTGCTGGTATCCTTCGACTGGTGGAGCTTCCAAGCAAAGGACGTATTGATTCAAAAAATTTCCGGTGTTAGGGTTGCTCCAACGGATTGTCCGTTTAAACCCTAGTCGAGCAAGCGCTTCTTTCCAACCCCTCTTAAGCTTCTGGTCAGTAAAGATCATTTCCAGGGCAATCGTCTTTCGCGTTGGAGGCACCCGCTGGTTACTTGAGTACCGCAGACAGAGTTGTCGGAGGTTTTCTTCGGTCTGCTCCGAGTGTGCGGGTATGTTGTGGAGGTGGTGCATTCCGCAGCATAACCCGCCGTGACTCTTGTATTTGAAAGCCATATTTATCTCCTAAGATAAGAAACACCATAAACCGATGTTTTCATTGAGTAACCATGCAAACTTCTCGTCACCATAGAGGAAGTAAGCGTTCAGGATTTTTTCATACCCCAGTTCGGTGATTTGGAAGAAGCGCAATAACGCTTCCTCCGAGAGGCAGTCTGGCCTCACTGGTCCACCCGCCTAGTCCCGAACCGCATACGCCCTGTGGAGGTTCGGTTGAAAGAATCCTTGTAAGCCTGAATTTCCTCTGCGATCTCAAGATTACCTGGTTCGTGGTCGTAGGCCTGAAGGACAATCGACTCAGCAAAGTCAACTATGCCATCTTCGTCGAAGCGGAAACGGATCAGCTCCCACAGTTCGCCGCGGGCTGTTTGGGGTTGCGTCTCCGCCTCTGCGACTACTTCAACTGTGATGTTCAGTTGCTCCTGCAGAAGCACCGATTCTTGCACGGTCAGGTCGGTGGTGTTCATCGGGTCTTCCAGTTGAGCGTTGAACAACAAGTTACAGTAGTGCGAAGAGTTTATGTTCTTCCACCGAGCGATTGTTCGCCAGCCGTCGTCGAACAACATCTGCGCGTTCTGGGCGTTTGCCAGCTGCGCGTTTGTTACAACTCCATAGGCTGCCACCTGCAACCCTGAAAAGTTGTTACGGTCATTGAGCATAGCCCCCCGGAGCCGATCACGACTTGGGGTGTAGTCGCCCCCAAAGCCTTCAACGAGTTTAAGGCCGCAGCAAGGGGTGTCTGTTATGTTTGGCATGTTTTATCCTTTTCATGCTTTAATGTTACCTGGTGGTTTTTCTTTTTCGGAAGTGCATATACGACTCGTGAATCGCCGACACAGAACACCGTGTGCCATCAACTAACGTAAATCGATCCAACCTCACGTCATAAAAAGGCATTGTTCGGTTGGCTCTTGTACTAAGCTGATGGACGTTCACCGTTATTCCGCCCGCTATCAACGCAACGTCATTAGGTATTTCAACTAGATAGACTTGCGCGTGGGCACAAACCAGTCTATCAGGGCCGATGACGTACTCTAAGAATTCCTTGAACGTCATTGCGAGCTCCTAGAGGAAGGCGAGTACAAGACCCAGAACTATAGAGAAGCCAAGTGCAACCCAGATCACCAAGACCCAATTGATTGGCAGTGGTGGTGGTGGCGGTGTTGGTTTCTTCAGCGGGATTTCTTTCCATTTAGCCATTATTTTTCCTAGCTTTCAATTTCATCCAGATTGATTGGTCTGAAGTTGGTTTTTTCAACGCAGACCGAGAGGTAGGGGCCTTCAGGGGACCCGTTGTCGTGAGTGTGGCCGTGGACGTTTATACCCCCAGCCGAGATAACCCTTTCGCTTAATGAAGATTCGTGCACAGGAACGTGCGAGAAAAGGAGGGGACGAGTATCCCAAACCCTCCAAAGCATTACTTTCTTGAACCAACCGCCTCTGCTGAGGTCCTTCACATCATCATGGTTTCCCAAGATTAGGCGTTTAGACCCTTTGAGGCGAGACATCACCTTAGCCTTACGTTCTTGGTTATTCGGACCCAGAAAGACATCACCGAGGTGATACACGATGTCTCCTTGCTTGACGACAGAGTTCCACTGCTCAATCATATGTTCGTCCATCTCTTTGGCTGAGTTGAATAGGCCAGAACGAGTAGCGGACCACTTCAGTATGTTTTCATGGCCGAAATGGGTGTCGGATACAAACCAGTAGTTACGCGGCATGTTTAGTCCTGATTAGTGCAACCACCTTCGCTGTTGATCGCCAGCCAGTGGACCGCTCTTCCAAGAAGGCATACTCGAGGTTGCGACCTGAGAGGCCAAGGACAACATGGAGAGCACCTTCTCCCGGTCTACGAACTATTGATCCCACCTTGATATCATGAGAGACCTCTGGCGGGTCGACCAGAACAAGCTTATGATGGTGAAGTATCTTTTTCTTACCGCCATTAATGTCTACCAGCTTCACTAGACCTGTAGAGTTACCGATAAACCCCGTGGCTACGTATACCGTTGAGCCGTCCCATTCTCTCACAATATCACCTGGGTTGAAAAGTCTTCTATTCCGCATGTTGTCTTCCTCCGTATTCCGCGTTCATGATATCGCGGTAAATTGGTTGTGCATCGTGGTATGTGCTCTTCCTGAATAGCTGGTAACGTGCCATCCAGAAAGCTAGTGTTCTTTGGTCATCGGCCTGGAAAGCGTCGTTCATCAAACGACACAGTTTCTCATAGCCGTTACGCCTCATTGCAGGCTCTGGTATCAGCGACATCTTAGCCCAACGCCTTGGAGTAAGCCGTCTCGGAAGCCTCGTAACCGAAGCGCTCAAACAGCTTACCAGCTCGAGTGCCGTTGAGAGCGCTGAGAACCGTGAAGTCTGCTCCTTTGTCCGCAGCCCACTCTTCAAAGGCCTCAACTACCTCACGGGACTTTTTCAAACCGATTGGCTTGCGACTGTAGAAGCCTTGCTCCTGAGCGATCGCTAAGTTGAACAACCGGTTGTCAAAGGCCAAGCCAACGAAGAAGCCCACAACAGTTCCTTCCTTGTCGTCAACAAAGACTTTTGCAAAGACGTCAGGGTCATCATTGTTTGAGTTGTCCATCAGAGCAGCGAAGCTTGTTGGGTTCAGGCTCCCTTTTCCCCTAGTGTATTGGTTTTTGTTATAAAACTCCATCGCCAACTCAGTTACAATCCTGAGATGTTTCTTGTTATACTGCTTGATACTGATCATATATCGATCTCCACTTCAAATTCATCGGCGTCCTTTTTACTTTCTACTTCCAACATTCTGCCTGTAACCCTGTCGTAGGTGCAAGCGCCCGCTAGACCTGTGTTACCAGTCTTACGGTCTTTCAGAAGATAAATCTTTGTTCTGTGTCTGACTTCAGGGTTTTCAGCCAGCTTGTTTCGTGACAGAGCAATGGTCTGGAAGCTGACTTGCTTCAAGGAACCAGAACCCTTCAGGTCGTCT